>Ga0080013_1000136_pt1 | contig 99548 bp, 103 predicted proteins | sample ETNvirenome_6_85_FD_69236 | JGI IMG/M metagenome (GOLD analysis project Ga0080013, IMG submission 69236) | Marine viral communities from the Pacific Ocean - ETNP_6_85 (SPADES assembly) (version 2) | ecosystem: Environmental > Aquatic > Marine > Oceanic | place: Pacific Ocean | collected 2013-06-19
AAGCACAAGCAAAAGGACAACCTCTACTTGACATAAGTGTTGCACCAATCACATTACTTTCGTAGTTGTATCCACCCCACAAATCTGCACTAGCTGCTCTATGGTCGGGAAGTAAGTGTCTAGCTGGATGTGGTATCGTATCTAAATCAACAATCCTATCACCTCTATGAATACCTGTTGGTTTCTCTGTACATATTTTGGTTATGATTGCTTCTGCTTCATCTTGAACTACACAATCGAAATGGTCGACACAATCATCTGGTAGCCAAGTTGCGTGAGGACCACCGATGATAGTGAACGCTTTATCACCATACTTCTTTTTGATATTACGAGCCACTTCTTTCATGTCATCTATTTGTGGTGTAACTGCAGTTAAACAATAAATGTCACCCTTTGGTGGATTATCGTATGAATTGTAATCTTCTCTTAAATCCCACAACTCACATTCAAAACCATCTCTTTCTAAGACAGCCGCAATGTATAATGGACCCAAAGGTGCGTATGCAAATTGTTTTGCATCCATTTTAGCATCGGGGTTTACTATAATTACTTTTTCCATTAATCTTCTCTCAACATATCAGCAGTTACACAATGAAATGAACCACCAAGTGTTCTTGAATGTCTAATCTGTAAAGGAACGCTCTCTATTTTGTGTTTTTGCAATAATTTTCGTAATTTTACTTGACTTTTATCTAAAATAACTGTATTTTTATCAATTGATAACAAATTTAACCCAATCCAAGTTGATGCGTTGTTAAAATTACCATAATATCCAATGTCTTCACAAGGTGGACACCAAATCTTATCCCAACTCTTTAAAACTTCTGGCATATTGTCTTCATTCACTCTTTCTGGGTTTAGTAAACACAATCCCTCTCTTAAAAGAGCTATAGTTGAATCAATATGAATATAAGAATACATATTTTCAAGAACGTGAACCTTATATTCATCACCTAAGAAGTTTTGTAACCATTTTGCACCAAGTTTATTACCTGTATTAGATAATAAATATAAAATATCATTGTTACAACGTAATATATTTGCTGCATCAAAAACAGGTTCTGCATTTGTAAGTGTCAACTCATCTAAGTTATATCTCTGATAGTTATCATCAGTTAATCTTGGTTTTGGTGCTGATACCCATCTTGCACCATCTTTCATATAGTCAATAAACTGATTTCTAAATCCAAGTGTTTCAAAATAACGAGACCTTAAAGTCATTGGCGATTCTATAATTGTATCTCCGATTACTGTAACACTATCTCTCGGACAAAATGTATAATATCCATCTGACATCCAATCTGGTGTTTGAAATATTTTTCTATTTTCCATAGGCTTCATTCTATGAACTTTAATATTGAAAAAAGTTTTTAGAGATTGAGCAAGAACATCTAAATCTTGTTTTGTTTCTTCTATGACTTGTTCAGGATAATATCCCTCATACACATCATCAATATTATCCCTATGTGCATAATTAATACAATGTAAGTCTTTACCTTTTATTGGATTGTTTGCAAACTCTGCAGTTCCAACAAAGACTTCTCTTAATCTATCCCATTCGTTATTAACTTTAACCATTAAAAAAATCCTTTTTCATGTCCAGTCTTTAGTTCATTTTCTGAATACTTGTAGTGACCATCACTTATTCTAGCTGCATATTTATTGTAATCATAATATCTACATTGACTACTACATTTTTTCCAACTGAGAAAGTTTTTCATCTTGTCTAACAAATCATCTCTCTGTAAAAAGTCAAGTCCATTTTCTATCCAATCATCAATAACATAATCTTGATTTCCTAAATGTTCACAACACCACAAAACATTACCATTAGAATTTACAACCACATAAAATAAAGGTGCAAAGCATTGTTTTACATGATGTGTCCAATCTATATCAGACCAAGAATAATTCTCTATATTAGAACTTGGTTCATTAATTAATTTTGAATGTCTTTGTTTACCAAACGTTCCTTTGTAACTTATACCTTTTTCTTCACAGTAATTTCTAACTTCAACTTCTACCTCTTCCCAAGTATATCCATCAGGTGGTTCTAATGTTCTTTTACCAGCTCTTTCCATTGTTGCAGTTCTATCACTAAAATAAACAATTCTTTGAAAATATTCTTCAAAACCCATTTCAACTGCTAAATCAACATTAGCTTTTAAATCAGAAATTTCTTTGTTGTAATCATTAATCAAAACTTTGTAAGTAAAGAAAGTACCGTAACCTTGAAACTGATTCATTTTTTCAGATATGCTTTTTTTAACCTTTTCTAAATTACCTCTTCTTATTTGAAAATATTTTTTTGAATCTGCAGTATCAACATCTATACCCACCCAACTTGGTTTATATTCTTCTGTAAAGTTTAAATGTCTAAACCTTGCACCATTAGTTATTAATCCTACCTTATATCCTTTTCTTAAAACATGATTTATAATTTTATCAGCATCTAAGTGGTCTAATGGTTCTCCACCTCCAGAAAAAGTGACATCATTGATACCATCAGGTAAGTTATCTATAAAATTTATCCAATCTTCGGTAGTTGCTTTATCAGGATTGTGTTTTCTAAATATTTCTGAATTACAGTAGTAACAAGCTTGATGACAAGTATTAGTTATTTGTAATTCAATACTTAAAGGAACTGGTGTTTTACCATGATTTATGATATCATTTAATCTTTCAAAATGATATTGTGCTTTATTTACTAATCCTTCACTCATAATAATTTCCTTACATCATCAATTAAAAAATCTACTACATCAGAATGGATTTGTTTACCATCATGACTATCATCTCTTGCCCTATCATTAGATTTATTCATTATAATTCTTACTTCATTGTCAAGAAATGGTAAATTGTTTTCCCCACCTATTTCAAAATCACCAGACCAGGTCCAATGATAAACAGGAACATTCAAAGCTTTCCACAAAACATCTGTAGAATAGAAATTAAAAAAACTATCTTTATACATTTCTCCATCTTCTTTTAACCATCTAGTTTCATACCAACGACTGTCCTCATTTGAAGCATCGGTGTTTACATTATAATTAACAAGATTTAATGATAAGTTGGAGTTATTCAAACCATCTGTATACGTAAAGGTTTTTCTAAAAATTTGTGGCCATTGGTAAATTACTAATTTTGGTTTATATTTAATTAAATTTTTAATATACAAAATAGTATTCATATAAGAAATAGCAGGACTACTTCCTTGTTTTGCTAAGTTAAAAACATCAATACCAAGTTCTTTACATAACTTCTCACACCATATATCCTTTTGATATAACCCAACACCCTCTGTATAACTACAACCGAATATTAAAGCAAAGTCTTCATCTAAATCATCTATACTTTTAGTTCTATATCCCCACTTGTTAAATTTATATACCAAATCTTCACTATTTTCATACTCCCAACCAGATTTTAAATTTTTATTATATGATTCTTCCGTATCACTACTCCACCATTTTAATATTTGTGATTGAGCTTCAGTATCGATTAATATAGGAAAATCTTTTGATAAGTTCAATTGCATTCGAAAACCTTTCTTTTAGATATATCATAATAGTTTTCCCACCCATAAACATCTTCATTCACTTCTGGCAAAGAATCCATCAATAATATTCCTCTAGCAGCATCTTCAGGTATCATATTCATATGCCAACCAATTACAGCAAACTCATCATCTCCATAATGAACATTCATATTACGACCATCGTGACTTGCAAGTTTTAACCATTCGTATTCTTTTTTATTATCGGTTAATATCATACCACCTGCACCAATTGGAACTCTTTTCTTAATCTGAAAAGATACTACTTGTAAAGCACCATCTCCAACATACATATCTTTTGTCCATCTTGTAGCACCATCTACAAGATTAAATGGTTCTAAATCATAAATACCTTTCCATTTTATATCTTCAAACTTAACTTTAAAACCTGCGTTTACAACAGTCATTGGAACTGAAATATAAGTTCTTGATGGAACTGTAATTGTAGTTGGAAAATCTTTTTGACTTCCATACGTGTTTTGATAATGTTTCAAACACAAAAATATTCCACTACTTGCACTATTCACAGCAATAGCATATTTACTTCCTGCAAACTTTGCTACCTTTTTTTCAAAAATATCAATGATATCAATTGGGTCTGAAAAATCATATCCAGCTTCTTTCAATTCAGTAAGTTCTGAACGTTCTTTGCTTCCCAATTTTCCATAGGGCCAGGGTAGATATTTTACATTACTCATTTTTTTTCTAACATTTTTATATAATCATCTCTATCTGATTTTTTAAATTTATCTTGTGGATATGTCGCTGGGATTTTATTGTAATCTTTTGCAAAAGTGCTCCATGTTGATTGACCAAATCTAATTAAAAAAGAACAATGAGCTAAAGAAAATAAATCCACTATATTTTTAAAAGCATATCTATGAAATCCAGGTGGTGCTTCCAAACTTTCATTACGTCTCATTTCTCTTTTGATTATAGGTGAAGAACTAACAATAGTATCGTAGTCGACAATATCGTATTTATCATAAAATATTTGCAAATTATTTTTAGGAACATCAGTACTGATATAAAATTTTTGATTTGGATTTATTTTTAACATTTCATCCATTACGTGAATATAAGAACTATTGTTAATAGCAGTATAACCAATTGGGTCTCCTGTAAACTTAAATTTAAAGTTACCTTTTTTATCAACCCAACCATTTAATTCACTCATACGTTCCTCTAAAGTTTGTGGTTTATTTTTTCCAGCTACATTTGTATCTATCGTATTTAATAATTCTTTATGGTTAAGTTTCCAATCTATTGCTTCTCCATTTCTAAATCCCTTTTCATCATTCTCATCTCTGTAAACTCCTGTTGGCCATCTTCGTATATGTACACCTACAACATTTTTTGTGTGCATTTCTATATATTTTTTAACAATTTTATTATCAATAGTTATCAATTGAAAAGGTCTACGTATTAATTCAGGAGTTTTATCTACATACTCACTAAATTCATCTATAAAATCAAATCCAAAATCTGCATACCAATCTTTACTTGTATCTAACTTATAATTTTTTGTGTCTGACATATCATTCATCATGTGATGTGTGATCGGATTGTATCCTTTAAAAAATTTTTCTTTTACCATCATATAGTCTTTATCTCTCATATCGTCTGTCTTAACTACATTAGTATACGGTAAGTTTAAGTATTGCAGTTCTGGCCAGAAAGCTTGTTCAACTAATATATTAAACTTAAAATCATTAGCTCTATTTATACCATAAGCTATTTCCCAATGCATAAGTCTATTACACAATCCTGTATCCTCTGGTAACATAGACCCACCCCAGGGTTCTTTCCATCTTAAATTACTCATACTATCACCGAAATATCTTTTCTATTCTTCCAAGTTTCAGGTATATCCAAATTTTTATCAATAACAAATCCATTAAGTGTATTTCTATCTTCTTTTGACCATACATTAGTTGGTACTACCCAATGTGGATTTTTTAATGAATGATTAATTAAAACTAATCTATTTGAGCTCGGAAGAAATGATAAAATTTTATCTTCTTTAATAATTTGTAAATGTCCACCCCAATCATATTTCCAATCTAATTCTGTTAAATATAATATGTACCCAATAGAACCCATATAATCATCGTAATGAATTCTTGTAAAATCTTTATTATTTTTTTTATATTTTGTTGCTTGGTGTCTAACTTTTAAATTTCTTTCATTTGATATTTTTTCAAATAATGGTTTAATATATTTATCATACATTCCAATTACTTTTGGATTATCAGCCACATCAAAACTTGACCAAAAATGTGCTAAATAATCTTCATCTATTGATGGAAAGTGTTTATCACCTGGAGTTTCCCACAATTTATATCTTTCTTCCCTTATTTGATTAATTTCTACAAATTCTCCATTATTAAATATTTTAACTATTTCACTATAAACCTCTAATGGTAAGAAATTATCTATTATTACGTAACCATTTTTTTTGTACTCACTTAACATAATTTTCTTTATACCATTTGATTGTTTTTTCTAATCCCTCTCTCAACGTATACTTACATTCCCAACCAAGTTCATTCATTATTTTAGTTGAGTCAATTTTACGAACTGGTATCATTGGTTTCATACCACCTACGTATTCTATTGGTGCATCGTAGTTTTCAATTTCCATACATATTGATAATACTTCATTTACAGAATATGCTGTATTACTTCCAATGTTCCATATGGAATAATTATCTACTTTTTTAACAATAAGTTCTAAAGCAGTCACTACATCATCTATATGAATCAAATCTCTTATTTCAGAACCATCTCCCCAAACTTTAATTGGATTATGTTTATCTACTACTTTTCTAATTGTAGCAGGTGTTACATGACATTTATCAAAATCCCATTTATCTCCAGGTCCAAATATATTCGCAGGTCTAACAACTATACACTGCATAGTCTTATCTAAACGATTAGAATACATATCACACAATACTTCTGCATATCTTTTCATCCAACCAACAGGAAAATATGCAGGATAAGGTTCATCAAAAATATAGTCAGTTTCTTTTACTGATCTCTCATTTGATGGTGGGTAAATTGTAGAACTACTGATAAAAATGAACTTCTTCACACCACTATGATAAGAAGCATCCATTACATTAGCATTCATAGCGACATTTGGTGTAACATGAACTAATGGTGATTTCTCTGTATCAAAAGCGTTTGATGTATTTGCTGCACAATGAATGACAGTATCATAACCCTCAATAATACTTTTACATTTACTTAATGATGTTAAATCTGCATCCTTTGAACCAATACCATCAACATCCATTCCTTTTTCTTTTAAGTGCATATACAAATTCGAACCAATCAAACCTGTATATCCTGTTATTAATATTCTCATAATGCTGCCCCATATGTTAAAGGAAATCCATTTCTAAAATGACTTGTATCATTATTTATTATTATTTGATAAGCCATCATTAATTCTTTTATACCATCATCTAAATTATATTTTGGTGTCCATCCAGTATTTTCTATTTTCTCATTACTTACAATATAATCTCTCTTATCTGGGTCTTCATAATAATCAGAATAAGTAATTGCAAAATCAGAGATATATTTTTTTATAAGTTCTGCTAGTTCTTGTTTATTAATATTTGCGTCTGATAAACCAACGTTGAATATTTCACCTTTATATTCATCTTTATTATCTATCATAAAATTAAATACATCAGCTACATCTCTGATATGAATATAATTACGAACTGCTTTTCTTTCAAAGATAGTAATATATTTATCTGTCAATGCTTTGTAAACAAATTCATTAACTAACAAATCTAATCTCATTCTTGGTGATACACCAAACACCGTAGCAAATCTAAAAATAATTGCATTACCATTTTTTAATAATAAATCTTCTGAATCACATTTGGTTACTCCGTAATGACTAATAGGTTTTAATTTTTGATTTTCTGTACATATACCATTTGAACGAGTTCCATAACCACTATTTGTATTTGGAAAAACAATAGTTTGTTCTTTAGATGTATTTTTAATAATGTCTTGAATTTGATAATAGTTCACCGATGTTGCTAATTGTTTGTCTTTTTCACAAGCAGGAAATCCAACTATTGCAGCTAATGGTACTATGACATCTGCTTTCTGTATGTGTTTGTTTAATTTTGCATAATCCCTAACATCACCATATACAAACTTAAAATTTGGTTTGTAACATAAATCACTTAATGTTAATTGATTGTACATCAAGTTATCATATACAGTTACATTGTGTCCCTTATCTACCAAAAGAGGTGTAATAACTGAACCTAAATATCCTGCTCCACCTGTAATTAATATATTCATTAAACTTTATCTCCTATTTCGTCTGCAATACATAATCTGTTTACTTCTGTTCCTCTATTTAAATCTTGATACTCATCACCACCAAATGCAAATGAAACACAATCTGTAGGTTTTAGGTTATGTAGTTTACAATAATCTTCTTGTTTTTTTCTAAACTTATTAAATGTATAATCAGGTTCAAATGCTTCTAACAATCTCTTTCCAATGTAAGTAGAGATGTGATTGATTTGCCCCCACTCATTCATAATATCTATATTGTCATCAGTAAAATCTTTGGCGTATCTAATTCCTGCTCTAAGTCTATTTGCATTATAAAATGTTTTACTCAATGAAAATGTTACCTCTTTAATACAATCATATTTAGATAAATCAAAATCAATTCCACTTGCTATTCCATAGTATGCACAATCAATCAAAACAGGAACACCTAACAATGAACATTCACTCAAAACTTTTTTCATCTTAGGATGTTCTGTACAATAATCTGAAAATGGAAGGCTAATTACCACCGCGTCAATATCTTTTATATCATCCATTCCAATAGGTAGCCAATTATGAAATTTTTTCCAATTAGCTTTGTGATAGAAAAACTCACCCTCAAAACAACGAAATCTTCTATCATGATACTTCATCCAAAAACTATCAAACGCTTGAGATGTTCCTGCTGTAAAAGTTTTATGTTTGAAATCATCTAATCCTATCAGTTGATTTAACTTTGATGATTGTATGTGATTATCAAATAGAGATACAAAGTCATACTTGTCGTCTTTTGTCAGCACGTGAGACACATCAAAAACTTCGTTGTATAACTCTGTAACCTCTAAGTCTGGTATTGACTTACCACCTCTAAATTTATCTATGTTCATTTGTGTCCTGTTAGTTGTAGGGAATATCTATATTCTATACCTATGTTTGATGCAGCGTGTTCCATATCACCTGGCCACCAAGCCCAAGTTCCCGCTTTCCAATTTACTACTGCTTCACCATCTACTTCAAGATAATGACCAGGTTTCCAATCTTCTAACAAAAGTAAAACCCGTTCTGATTGACGTTGTGTAAGTTTAAATTTTTGTGTATACTTTTGATATAAATCTGCGTGTGTAGGTAATATAACTCCTGTTTCCATTCTATAAAAGTTAACACCAACGTCTTTCCAACCAAATTCTTTTTTCAACCACTCTATTATTTTAGGTGTCCAACTTGGATGTTTCTCTCCATGAGGACACATAGCTCCAGTAAAAAGTTCATCAGGATGTGTATAACCTTGTTCTCTCCATTTTTTTAAATCCTCTGGATTATTATGAACAACTTTATAATAATTTAAATCTTTATATTGTTCATCCCAAAATGGTTCTATATTACCTATTTTATATTTACTCATCATATAACCTCGTGTGTGTATATTCATCAGAATCATAGATACTTCTATGAGGTGGATCATTTTCATCATATTCACTTGAACTAATATAATAAAAAATTCTCAATGCAGTTCTTGCTTGATTCTTAGGACAAGTTAATTTTCTTACTGAATGGTATGGTGATTCTTTTTTATTTTCAAACATTATAAATCTATTAAACATTGGTGCTACTTCATCAATCATCTCACCATCTCTAGCAGTCCAATATTGTTGATGACCGCCCCAAGTTTCTTTCCAATTTGGATTTAAGAACAACATACAAGTTAGTTTTCTATGTAATCTTAATCTATCATTCCAATTAAAATCATAATGTATTTTTAATTCTTTACCTTTTCTAAATCTACTAAATCCTGCTCCAACTAAGTGAGGGTCTGGCATAAGTCCTACAATACCTGTAAGTTGTTCTAATTCATAAATAAATTCTCCACTATGAAACAAATCATAAGTTATTTTATGTGCGGTTTTTGTATAGAATAAATCATTATATTCTTCCATAGCAGAACCAGCTCTACTGAATAATGTCCATCCACCTTTTGGTGCACTTAAACATTCATTATGTAATTCTAAACAAGTTTTTTCATCTAAAAAATTGTCTACATAGATAAATGGAACTTCAGATTTATCCCATTGACGTTTTTTGTATATCACTTTTATTCTCCATTATTGATTTGTAACGACCCTCTTTTCTTCCCCACCAAAATAATTCTCTACACCATTTAATATAATCACCTTTATAATTTTTTTTAGCATTTGAATCAATTGTTAATTCATAACCACCATTAGTTAAAGGTTTTCTTTTATTAATAACATCGTGAATATTATATGGTAACTTTAATTTATATGGATATTTTTTATTTGGATTAACTATTGAATTTTTTTGAAAATAAATTACAGTATCAAGAATAGTTTCATCTGAAATATAATTACTTTCTAAAATAAAATCTTTAATTTCTTCATAAAATAAATCTACTTTTTTCCAAATCTTTACAATAGAAGCCTCATCAAATTCCCAAGTTCTTTTATCTTCTAAATACCATCCCCAATAACGATTTTTCGTAAACACCTCTTTTAATGCTACTCTAAGTTCTTTTATTTCATTTCCTAAAACAGTATTTGGGTTGTCATTGAAGTGCTCTTGTAATTTTTCATAAAAATCTTTATATTCTATATCAGAATAGTTCTTTAAAAATCTGGCAACAAATTGTGTCAATCCAAAAAAGTGATTTATCATCATAAACCATTTAAACTCATGCGCTTTCAATATATCTTCAAAAGTCATTGTAGATGTTTCTACTACAATATTTTCTTCTTCACTCTCATCTATCTCACTCTCAGTTATATGATAATATAGTGCTTTAGTTTTAGTATATTTTATTTTATATTTTTCAATATAATTAGGATCACCAAAAGGTGTATTAGGTAAAATACTTAATGGATAAATACCTGAATAATTGTGTAATCCCATTTCAATTAATTTATAAACACCATCCTTAAAACTATCAAGAGTTTCTTCAGGTAAACCAACAATCAGCTCTGCATACAATGGTAAGTCTATATCATTACACTTACTAATAAATTCTTCCATATTACCACTAATAATGTTCTTTCTCATTATTGCTTTTAAAGTATTAGGATTTAATGATTGTAAAGCCATAGTTAATCCTTTATTCATATCTCCATCTTTTAATTTTTGTGCTATTGGAATTAAATCAATACCTTTATCTTTTGCCCAATCATTACGAAATACAATAGGAAAACCATATTTCTTTTTTAAATCAACTAATAAATCAACTATTTTCGTATCTCTTTCTTTATATAAACCAAAGTTAGAATCTGCATTATCAATATACTCTACTTTGTTTTTAGCCAACCACTCAAACTCTTTATGCATCTTATCAAAACTTTGTGTTCTTAGTTTTTGAAAATACAAACTTCCGATTTCACAATATGTACATCTATAAGGACATCCCCTAACTGTTTCTACTGAGGCTGTAAATATATACTTATCTTTCCACATCTCAACTACTTTATCCATTACTCCATCAAGATAAGGACTTGGCATCACATCGATGTTCTCTATTCTTTTTCGTGTTGATGTTGTTTTAAATTTACAATTCTCTGTTTGATAGGTTATGCCTGCAATAGAATCCCAATCTTTATCTTTTAAATTTTTTAATAAAATTTCTTCGAATGTAAGTTCACCCTCACCATGAACTATGATATCAACATATGGATTTTCTTTGAAGAAATCTTGTTCGTGTTTTAATCTTTCTACTGATGGCTGATGTTGTCCACCATAAATGATAAGACAATCAGGATATTTTTCTTTTATTATTTTAGCTACTTCATTATTGAATGCCCAATTCCAAACAAAACATGAAAAACCAATTACTGATGGATTTTTTATTTGTTTAACAAACTTATCTACTTCATCACGTACAAATAAAATATCAGAAAGTTCATAGTTTTTTCTTATAACTTTATTTGTTTTACAATGAGACCAAAGCAAACCTGTAGAGTATGGTAAACGAACTTGTCTACCACCAAAAACATATGATGCTTCAATTAGATATAAGTTTTTAATTATTGTCTCCTATACGTATTACTCTACATCCCTCTTTATCTGGAATATATCTCCAGGGGTCAATAATTATAGAATCATCATCAAAAGGAAAGTTTACAAAGTCCTCATGTTTTGTTCCTATAAAGTAACATTGAGGAACTCCATCATATTCTGACATATCTTGCCAATCAGCAAAAGGTTCATCTATGTAAGGATCGTACATAGTTACAGCTAAACCTCTTTCTCTCAGAATATTAGATAATAATATTGACGGGCTTCCTGTAGTAATATTAGTTTGTGGTTTAAATGATTTACCAAGTATTGTTATAGGTAATCCATTTGATTCCTTTTCAATCATATCAGCTAACCACTCTGTCTGAACTTCTCTCTGTTTCATTATATTATCAAACCAATTAAACTTCAATCCAAGTTCATCACTCAACCAACTCAATGCTATGTTATCTCTTGGATGACAACCACCACCATCTCCCATACCACCACTCAAGTATTTATCTGAGATGATACGTTTGTTACACATCTTCAATCCATTCATAACCTCATCTACATTTGTGTTTGGTAAATGATGACACATCTCCATAAGTGTATTTACATATGCTATCTTAGTTCCTATAAAAGTATTATAAGCAACCTTAATTAATTCTGCGTTCTCAATAGTTGTTTCATAGAATGGTGCATGATTGATTGTTCTGTAAAACTTCTTTGCTTTCTTTGCAGCTTCTTCATCATCTACACCAAATAAAATAATTTCTGGTCTAAGAAAGTCTTCCATTACAGTTCCCATAGCAATAAAGAATGGGTTATAACATAGTTTAGTATACTCACTTAACAAAGGTTTTATATCTCTTCGTATTGTGCCAGGTAAAACTGTCGATATAACAACTACTACTGTTTCTTTTTTTTGTTGAAACAATTCATAATCAAGTTGAGTCAAACCATCAATTAAATAACTATAATCAAAATCTTCCCTTTCATCAGGTATTCTTGTTGTTCCCTCAAACTTCTCACCATGTGGTGTTTGTATAGGAACGAATATAATGTCTGAATGTTTTACTACTTCTTCTACAGTCTTAATTTTTATATTAGTTTTATCTAAATAATCTTGAGCCCATATTTCTTTATATGGAAGTTTTTTAGTGTCAAGTATTTTCTTAACACTTGGTGAGGGATCGTAACCTATAACTTTATGACCTCTCATTTCTACTGCTAAAGCACAAGGTAATCCTAGCTTACCCATTCCCATAAATCCTACATTCATTTTGATATCTCCATTAAATCATTTATAAATTTTTCTTCAATAATTTTATTTAAATTTAATAAATTATTTCTATTATGAATTAATTTATCTTCTACACTTTTATACATCTTATATAAATCTTTATTGCTCATATGACACAATCTATCTATTTCTTTTTTTATAAATTGAAGTCTCTCATCAATATTTTCTATCTCATCATATGATTCATCAAACCACTCTGAAAATGTTTCAAATCCATATTTTTTTAATAATTTTATAAAACCAATGTTTGAACTAAATACCATAAATGGATGAGAATGTAATAATGGTTTCATTATTTTTTCTGTAAACCACAAAGCTGAATTAGTTTCAGGAACTACAGAAAAATATGAATCTTTGTAGTAACTTACTAAGTTGTCAATTTGAGGTCCTGATTCAGCGTTTTTAATTCTTCTTTCACCATTTTCAATATTATCTACCCAACTATTTGGTAAAATAACATCTTTATGTAAATAAGAAATGTATCCTTGATTTTTTATAAATTTATTACTTTTATAAAAATTCCACATTTCTTCTCTTATAGAATATTTGACACCCATCAAACATATAAATTTTTTACTAGCTTTTTCTTTTGATGTAAATGACCAATTTCTATTTACCCAATTTTCAGAAGTACCACCACCAAGAGAAAGCTGTCTTTGTATATAACATTGAGAAGATATAAAATTTATTTTTTCTTTACGTTTATTATTTTCACACCAATTACTGTAATTTTTATTAGCAAGTTCATCAGGTGTAATAACTAAAATATTTTGTGCTGGTACATTTGCTTGTTCAATAACATCGTGTAAATTTTTATGTAAATTAGTTTCCATCCAATGTCCTTCCGTATCTTCAATCACTGCAATAAATTTTTTATTTGTTTTTTTCATTTCATTGTGTTTCTCTACAAATAAATCTACATACAAACTATCTGTAATATTTTTTCTATATCTATTTTTATCTGGATACAAAACACACTTATCTTGTAGGTAATCCCAAGATTTATCAGTAAATGATTTTGCATAGTACTCATAGAGAATATTAGAATTCATATTTTTTTCCATTTAAATCTTTACCTATATGAGATACCATTTTTTTACAAAATTCAGAAATACTTATGTCGTTAAAAGAAAACATTCCTACGTTCAAATTAAATTGTTTGTGGTAAAACTTACACATTTCTTCAGCTAATGATTTAGTAAATTTATGTTCATCTGCATACTTGTTATAATTTGGTTTACAATTAATAAAAAATACTTGAGCATATTTACAATTTTTCATTTTGTGATATTCTCTTCTATTGACATCACCTGTATTTTGACCATGAATAGAAAATTCAAGCATATTTTTAGTACCAACAACATTAGCATCGAATAAATCCATAGGATATAGGTCAGTATATTGATATTCTTCAAAGTTATCAACATTTTTAGCTACATCCAATACGTAATCTAAACCTGCACAATGAAATATTGCGTCTGGATTTCCCATTTGAAATCTATCATTATGTTTATATTTTCCCTGTCCAAGATCACAATCTAATAAGTTATCAAATACTCTACCAGTTCTTCTTCTTACTACAGTATCGCCATATATTTTATGTTTATCATCTGGCACTCTATGTGGTTTAGCAATATCACAATTTAAATATCTAACACCATCTATTGTTTTTGAATCACCTATTATTCTACTGGTAGAATAATTATCAAGAGAAATAATGGTAAAGTAATCGTCTAAAGATTTTAATTCTCTAATCACACTTCTCCCAATCATACCTGCTCCACCAGTAACTAATATTCTTAACTTATTATTCATTTAAATACCACTCTATAGTTTCTTTAATTCCATCTTCTAATGTATATTCTGGTTTAAATCCAATAGACTCTGCTCTACGTGTATCCATTTGTCGTCTCATATCACCATTTGGTTTTGATTTATCATACTTAACTTCTTTATCAAAATATTTTCCAATTGTATTTGCAATATCTGAAATTGTTACCTCTTTACCACTACCTAAATTTACTGTATCGTTTATTTTATTTTCAACCATATGTAACATACCACGAGCTACATCTTTAGAATAAATAAAATCTCTAATCGGTGTTCCATCTCCCCAAACATTTATTACATCATCATTACATCCTTTTTTAATTAGTGATGCTATAACAGTAGATTCATCTCCAAAGTTGTCATAAGCTCCATAAATATTTGCAGGTCTCACTACAGATATATTTTTGTAATTATAACTTCTACTTATTGCACTACAACTCAGTTCTCCCATTCTTTTTATGTAAGCAGGAATCATATCGTTTTCACTTGGAACTTTATTCCACACCTCATTTTCTTTGAACAATTCACTTGGTGGATATACACCTACTGAACTTGTATAGAGAAACCACTCTGGTTTATATTTACCAACTGCTTCAATAACGTTAGTATCAAATTGTAACATTGGTAAATAATCTGCAGGTCTTTCTCTGACTCGTAATGGTGAACCTTTGATTCCTGCTAAATGATATATGTGGTCATAATCTTTAATGATTTCTGTATTAGATTTGATAGTCATATCGGTTTCAATATCGACACCTTTAATCTCAAAGTATGTTTTAGAACGACCAAGAACTTTCATTAGAGCAGTTCCTACCATTCCACGAGAGCCTATAACAAGTGCACTTTTATTTGTCATTGTAGTAATCTCCATACTCTATTAGTAAAGTTGACCTATCTCCATTGTAAGCACTTTGAAACTCTGTAAATATATTGTCAGGCTCTTCTAACAACACCACGTCTACTTCGTGTAACATTGATTTCAAACTCATAGTATAATCTTGTGTGTGTTGAATACCACCATCAAGTGGATTAGTAGAACCAATTGAAGTTCTCATAATAACTTTAGGTTTAAATGTACCCTCTGTCATATGTTGCATTTTATCTAAGTGGTTTACCAAACTATCCATACACCTTAACATAAAATCAAATCGTGGAAAACAACAAATAGGAACTATACCATTCATCGCCATACCTGTACACATTCCCATTTGTGTTTCTTCAAATACTGGAACTTCAATTCTTTTATCAATATCTATTGTTTTTAAAGTATTGTATATTGCATTACCACTATAAGCAACTGATTGTCCGATAAAAGTTGTATCTTCTTTTTCAGCCAACCACTCCATACTTCTTATTAACTCGTCTTTATACTTCATTAAAATAACACCCATGTTCCTGTACCATGATGTGGGTAATCACTTTTATATTCATAGTGATATACATCTGCTGGTACTGTTTGTTTTCCACCCCAAGTTTCATCGACTGGAGTATTAGTGGAAAGATTATTATCTTCAACTACGAACTCTAAAGGTAAGTTAAAGTTTCTGGCATATTTATATGTCTCATAAAACAATCCTGTTTCAAAAGTCATATCACCTACAAAACACCAAACCTTATTATGTTCTTCTTTCATCTTTATAGACATAGCAGTTCCAAGAGCTATCGGTAATATTCCACCCACAATAGATGATGAGTAGAACTTTGGTTTATCCGAATATACACTCATACTCTTACCACGAACAATCATATCCATAAGTGTATCTCTTGGGATACCATGCAGTAATGCGTGATAATGATTTCTCCAACTACAGAATACCCAATCTTCTTCAGATATATCATTAAATATTTCTATAAGTTGGTCTTCATTATTAGAACTTAAATGAACTGGTGCTTTAATCTCACCTGCTTCATATCTCTCTTTAACTTCTGTTTCAAAGTCTATTAAGTATTGTTTATCCATTTTGAAACAACCTCCTTTGTAAATGTTTTATGTACTTTATTTGATGGATGTTCATCTACTGCACTTTTACCATCTTCTTGTAATCTATCTCCTGTAATAAATCTTTCTTCAAATGGAAAATTATCTATACTCCATTCTTTTATACCACCAAGTTTTTTATGAAACCAAAAATTATCCCAATCTATCATTTTCCATAAGTGTCTAACTTCAATTGGATATCTTGGTATTTTTGGTAACATATAAAATATATTCCAACCACAAAACATTTTGTATTTAATATCATTAACTTTAAAATACCATTGTAACCTTAAAATGTGTTCTAAAGTTTTAACTACGGCAAATACTTTATTATCATAATATTTGTAATAATACTTTAACATTGAATCTTGACCGTAACTATGCTTTAACCAAGTCTTATTATTATTAAGTCTATCAATAGCATCCCAATTCATACCAGCATCCAATCCACCATCTAATACTGGAATATGATGACAAAGTAAATTTCTATCTGTTTCAGTTACAGCATCCATTACATCTATCAATACTTCTTCTCTTTCACAAGCAGTAAGTTGTATAAAAACATATTCTGGTTTTTTTTCTTGTTCTATCAATGAATTTACTTTGTAAAGTACTGCTCTTGATATAAAACTATTTCCTGCTCCTGGCATAGCAGTATTGTATACTTTAGAGTTTGGTATAATGTCTTCTAAATGTAATGCCCAACTTTTATAACCACTCTCTGGTTGCATATCTGCATGCTTATCCATCATATCAAAACCAACATAATCTATACAATTTCTTGTTTCACTAAAACTACATCCACCTGTAACTATATTCATCTATCTCTCGCACTCAATATTGGTTTAACTCCTGTCGGCCAATCTATACCCAATCTAACATCATTCCATTTTAATGTCTCTTGCTCATCAATATCAACATAGTCTTCTGGATAAGATTGTGTGTAATGAAATAAACATTCATCACTTAGACAGAGATGTCCATTAGCAAAACCTGGTGGTACTAAAACACTCAAATGATTTCTATCTGTAATTGTAAAGCTATCCCATTTTAAATAATTAACTGAATCAGGACGATTGTCCACTACGACTAAGTATATCTCTCCCCATACACAACTGATATATTTCCAAGTAACACCATCTGCGTGTAATCCACGTAATACGTCTTTTCTTGAACGAGTAAATTTAGATATTTTCCATATATTGTCTTTAGGTAGAAGATTACGACCCTTTTCCCAAAATGTCCACATTTCACCACGATAATCATGAAATGGTTTTGGCTGAAGTAATTTAACTTCAGGAAGTACTACCGATGATGTAACTTTTGTTTTAAACATAAAAAAAAGCCTCCAATAATAGAGGCATCAATCTTTTGATGCCACCCTTGTTTTATAGTCATTAGTGTAGAGGGTTTGGACTTTCAAGTTTTCACTTGGGTTAGCTCTACCCGACTCATATATAAATATCACTCTTTTGTCAAAAAATACAGTTTATTATATAAATTTGTGAATGGGTTTGGGTTGTATTCTAAGATTCGTCTCCAATTATGTAGTAATACTTCATCCATACTATAATACCATTCGTGTATTTCTTGTTTACTCATATTACACAATCTTTTAATTTCATTCACTATCATCAACATGCGTTTTTCACAATCTTCCTCTTTGTCATATGATTCATCTATCCAGGGAGAAAAAGATTGAAATCCTAATTTTCTTAAATTATCTAATGAATTTACTGGACCTATCCAAATGAACGGATGAAACTGCCCAAGTGGTTTCCAAAACTTTTCATCAGGATGTGTCCAGGGTGTATCAAAACTTGTAGAAGTAACTAAAGAAAAATAAGAATTATTATACACCTCAGGATATATTCCTTTCCAAGAAGACATATAACCATCAACCATAATATCACTTGGGATATCTATTGTCATTGGTGACATTTCTTTTACTTTTTCCCAATGTGGCATAATCTCTTTTTTTAATTCAGAATATATTGGTGTTCTCCAGTTTCTTGAAGATTCTATCCAATTATCTCTTTCCTCTGTATCTATCCTATCCATTGGTCCTAAACTAGCCAAACCTTTGTCTAGTAAGTTTTCTTTTAGTAAAAAAGATATTAATATAGTTCTATGTAATTTTGGTGATCTATTGTAACAAATAAAGTAATTATCTCTTACTTTATTATAATCAAGATTTTCTAATTTATTAACTCTACATTCATCATCTGCATATTTGAAATCATTTTGATAAACTGTAGATACGTGGCTGTAGTAGTAATCTACATTAAAGATATTATCTGTTTTTTTAATATTAGGATTATTAGTTAGAAACATAAAGTTACTTGAAGAAATAAAATTATCATTACAGAATTTACTAACATCTTTGTAAAAATCTTTGTGATTATCTCCCTCATGAATGTAAGATATACACAATACAGCATTACCATTTTGAATATCTTTAAATACATCTTTATCGATAAGTTCTGGTAAAGATTCAAATAACTTAGTATACACTCCTTGAGGTTCTACAACATAAATATATTTTTTACTTCTATCATTTGTCAATACTATTTTAAATTCACTTTGATAGTTTTTATAATTTTGTTCACCAACTGCTTTAGTTATCAAAAAACCGTAATGACTAAATGTAATTCCTTTATCATTTAAGCTACAATTTGGAACTAAATTTATTTCTTCTGGACTACCATTCCAAATTGTATCTTCTGATATCTTGTCGTAATATAATCTTATTTCTTTCATTGTCCGTAAAACATCTGTTCATTCGTTTCGACTACTTTATCATAAATCTTCAAAAAATTATCACCACTTTTTTGTAAATGGTTATTATGCATAAAATGATTGTAATTGTGTATTAATATTTCAGATTGATTACCGTACCAATCCAATAAATCTTTTACGCTCATATCACAAAGCCTCATCATCTCTTTAAGTAACAATGTACTTCTTTCTTCTATATCATACTTAGTATCATAATTCTCATCTATATATGGTGAAAATGTTTTATAACCATTTTGGTTAAGATATTTTATTGTATCTGGATTAGCCCAAGTTAGAAAGGGATGAAAGTTTAAAATACACTTATATATTTTTTCTGAATAAAAAACCATATTTGTAGAGTAAGACCAAGTTTCGTAAACATAAGAAAAAATTGTATCCTTGTATAAAGAACTATCCCAATGATGAAATGAATCAAGAGCATCAAAATGATTTTTATCTATGGTTAATGGTAATTTAAGTAAAAAGTCTTCAACATTTTTTCGGCTTCTTATTTTGTATAAGAACTTACTTTTACCCAATTCAGTTAATTCTGGTTTTAATCTTGTTTGATATTCATCTACTACTAAATCAAGAAAAGTAAAATCTTTTAATGTTTTATTAAACTCTGTATCATCTTCTGTAGCACAATCACTAAAAGTAACCTCACCTGCATTAGCCATTTCCATTTTAGTTCTATCTATATCCTTAAAAACTGAACGAATTTCCCATTTAGCAAGAATAGCTGACACAGAACCTTTTTCTAATAAATTAAAATAATTAAGTGCCATGTGATGAAATACTCTTGGCATCTTCCATCTTCTCATCAAACAAAGATAATGTTTTAACTTATCTATATTTTGAACTTTATAATTAAAGTTATCTTCAAAGGTTTCTGTTAAATGTTCGTAATCAGAAGAAATGGCTTTTTCACACCAATCTAATAAAATCCAATTGATTGGTTTTTTAATATTATTTTCTTTACACCATTTACGATAATTCTCAGGGTCTTTATGATTTGCACTTAGCAAAACTATATTTTCTGTAGGGAAACTTTCTTCTTCTGCTCTTCTATGTATCACTTCAGCTATATGTACGTTATTCATCATATCAATTATAGATAATTTATCTGTTCCATCCATAGGAAATCCTTCAAAGGACATATCAATTGTGACTAAGACTTTACCATCTCTGATGTGTTGTTTTGTATGTTCTTTTATATTGTGAAATAATGTACTACGTTCATCATGACCACCACACCATAACGAAGGTCCTCCATTTGTAGATATCAAATAGATAAATGATTCATTATCTTTTATAAAATCTTTTGTATCTTTATCAATTAATTTATTTCTTGGTGATAAATGTCTTTGTAAAATATTAACAATATTGTGCCAAGCGTTTGTTGGTTGATGGTTTGAATTAAATAGTGGAAGTGTGTCTGAGTCGTTTTGCCAAGTATAATCAGGAGAGAATCCTCCAAAATCTTTTTTTATGATTTCTCTGATTTCTGGTTGTCTTGAATAGTTCCAATAATCCCAACCGAATTTAATATTCTTCATAATGATTTGTATAATTCCATAATTTTATTTATTGTTTCTTTAACTGGATTTGATTTAACAAAATGTTTAAAGTTATGAATAAGAATGTCTGCTTGACTAGCATACCAATCTAACAATTGTGTTTTACTCATTTCACACAATCTATTGATTTCTAACAATAACATTTCTGACCTTTTACTAAAATCTTCTTCATCATCATAACTTTCATTAATGTGTGGTGAAAATGTTTTGTAACCTAATTTTTTTAATTCTTTAAGTGAACCTGAATTTGAAACTAAAAGAAATGGATGAAAACACATTATATCTTTCCAAGTTTTTTCTGTTAGATATATCGTATCTTTACTTGTAGCAAATGTATTATACGTATATGAAAAGAAAGTATTGTCGTATAAATCTTGACCCCAAGCACTATACCCACTAATAGGTGTTCCATCATCTCTTTCAAAAGATTTTAAATCAACATATAGTGGTAATTTTTTTAATAAATTTTCAATATTACTATGATTTTTAATCTTATCATTATTAAATAATTTACATTGTAAGTTTACAGTTAAAGCAAACTTATCAATCATATTTGAATTAGAAATTATTTCATTAAGTTTATAATCTGAAGTATCTTTGAATTTGTCTTTTAAATCTTTTGATATGTATGGTGAATCAAATAATCTTTCCTTTGATAAAATAAATGAAGTTAATCCTTTTTCGTGCAATCCATAATAGTTTAAACCTAACGAATGATATAGTCTCCAATCTTTAACTAACTTACAAAGACATAAAAAACTTTTCATATTTTCTAAATTATCTTTTTTATAATTGAAAGCCTCTTCAAATCTGTTCTCAGCCCATTTATCTAAAGAATCAACACCTATATTAATTTCTGGATTAACATCATCAGTTGAAACTCCAAATCCATTCCAAACATCTATCGTACTTAGATGATACTTGTTAAGGTTAGGTATAGGATTTGGTTCACGATTTTTCATAATAACCTCTGTCCAATTAAGAACCATTTGGTTAATAGATTTGTACTTATCTTCTATCTTACAATTAGATGTTAAGTAAACTATATTGTCTAATGGAAAATCTTCTTTGATAGCTAAATCATAAATTTGTTTTCCTATGTGTTCATAATAACCTGCTTCTGATACTGACATATCATCTATAGATTCCATAGGAAATCCCTCAGAAGACATATCTACTATTAATAAAACTTTACCTTTTCTGATATATTCTTTAGTATGTTGTTTTATGTTAAGAAATAGTTTTCCTCTTTTTTCTTTCCAACAAAGAGGTCCAGATTTAGTTCCAATAATATAAACAAAAGGTATATCATTTTTAATAAGATGTGTTGTATCGTGATTATATATTTTAAAATTTTGATTGTAAAAATGTCTCATTACACTATACAAATTATGCCAATCATTAGTTGTCTCATAATCATCAAACAATGGTAATGTATCAGCATCATTTGACCAAACATTAGTTGGTCTGATGTGAGAAAATCTTTCTTGTATAATATTTTTTATTTCTGATTGTTGAGACCAATTGTAATAATCCCAACCAAAATAAACACTATCTAAAAGACTTTGATCGACATATAAAGGATATGGTGATATCCCATTATTCGCTGTAACTACATCATTTTCCATAAACAAATTCTTCCAATTCAGGAATATAATTAACTATATGCTGTTTTCTATTTATATCAAGTTTTTTTGTATAACTTTGAAATTTATATATTGCTTCTCTATCATCTAACTCTTCCTTTAGAGTTACTAAATTACTTTTTAAAATACCCAACCATTGTTCTTCACCCACAGTCCAATCAGTATCTTTTTTACTATCAATAAAATTACTTATTCTTTCTATAGCAAGATTTTTTAATCTGGTTGGTAATATTCTACAATCATACCAATTTGGATATGTTACCCAATTAGCAAATGGTATTCTCCAAAAACCATAGTTACCTAAAGAATATACCCACTCTAATAACTTATCATAATTTAAAACATTCAATACTTGAAATGTAGCATGAATCTGTAAATCCATACTAAGTTTCTTTTTCCATTTAGCAACTTTTTTAATGTTTTGTTCTATCTTATCCCACTTAGATGGATATCTAATATAATCATCAACTTCATTATAACCATCAATACTTACTCCAAGATATATGTGTCTAAACTCACTCCATATATCAAACAACTCATCTTTAATCACAGTAAGATTTGTAGTGTAAAACAAAACCATATTTTTTGCTATATCATGTTTAATACATTGTTTAAGAAAATCTGTATGTTCTTTTATTATTAAAGGTTCTCCACCAAGAAAATTTACTTGTTTTAAATGCATAAAGTTTTCTCTAAAGAACTTATCACTCAGAAACCTATCATCTACTGATACATTTGTTGTTGGTATTTCAAACTTGTCTTTATATAATAACTTAGATTCTTTTTCCCATAAATGTGCATTATCTATGTTACACATCCTACATATTAAATTACATTTATTTCCCATAGTAAAATCTAAATACGTAACAAATGGATCGTTAATCCAACTAGTATCATCCATTGATTCTAACATAATTTCTTTGTAAAAACCATCAGCCAAAGTATTGTTCCAAATAGTTCTATAACTTTCAGCACCATTATCTTCCGTTTGCCAACATCTAAAACAACCAGGGTCTTTTTTATTAGCTGCTATGTTTTTTCTTATTCGTGTATGAACATCACTATTAAATGCTTTTTTCATACTAAAATCTTTATCCGTAACTGATATTGGATTTCCATCTTCATCTTTTGGTGTTTCGTAGTTATTACAACAAACTCTAACCTGTCCTTTTTGGTCAAAGCTTAATGACGTAAATAAATGTGAACAAAAATATTTTAAATCTTCCATTAATGTTTTCCTGTCATAAAAGTTCTTTTTAAGTTAATCTTATATTTTTCAATATCTAATGCATCAAGATAATTTGGAACACCATATTTTTTCTGTAAATATTCTTCATCATCATATCTATCATTTAAATCTCCAACATCGTGAAATTTATCATGAAAACCAATATCATACAAACTAATAAGAGTTTGATTTTTTCCATCTTGTTGTAAATGAACGTGACCAGCATGAACTGGATTTTTATCTTCTTTAAATCTTTCAATAATCTGTTTTCTTCTTTTTCTCCAAGATTCTTTACTTGAATATTTATATTCGTTAGGTAACTGTATATTTACCGTAGTCTTTGCTGTTTTATCTACAGTTAATTTATTGTCTATAGACAATCTATAACTACCATCAAAGTTTGATTCCCATTTAAACTTAGTAACCATCCTAGCACCATCTATATTTCTTTCACTATAATCTTCATCAAACTCTACTTCAATTTCATAAGGACCATTTAACTGATGTATTAACCAACACCAAACTCTTATTTCATTTCTTGTTTCTATCATTATAGTATCTTCAATACTAACTAAAGGATCGTATTCACCTGTTTCTGGTATATTAGCAAACTCTAAGTAAGGAACATTGTAGTCTATATCCTTTACAGCAAACTGATGTGGAAATTGTCTTCTATTGTGTGTTTGTTGCCAATATGTTCCATTGTGTTTTGGATTCCATTCTTTAAATTCTTTTTGATTAAAAATAGATTCTGGGTTTTTAAACTTTAATTTTTTGATATCATCTTTTACAGTCCAAAACCCTGAGTAGTATATTTTATACATATTTAAAAACATATGACACAACTTTAATCTTAAAAATCTATTGATGTATGTGTTTTTTAAATCCCAACTTGTCCAATCATAAAATATGTTACCCATTGGTGTTATATTAAACACATCTCTATATTGGTCAAGTGCTGTACCTGGAGTTACTCCTGCAGGAAACTGATTTGCTGCTACTACAGGAATATAGTGTTTATTCTTATACAAGAAATATAAACTGATTATCCAATCAACGTGATTTTCTTTTGGGTAACCTGATATCCAATTAGCATCCATACGAATACCATTCTTCCAACAAGCTTCCCAAAGTTGTTCTACACCCTCAACTGTCTGTCTCTTTTCTATAACCTCAAGTATCTTAGGTGTTCCACTCTCCACTCCAATAGACAACCACTTGAATCCTGCTTTAGAAGCTACTTTCATCAAGTCATTATCCATTTGTTGATGTGTTCTTGCGTAACCACCAAAACTTAAATCTTTTAGTCTTGGGTCTTTCTCTACTTCCTTAGCCATTTCATTTACAAATACTTTAAATTGTGGCATAGAACCATTGACAAGAGAATCTACGAATGAGAAGTGTGTAACTCCATACTTGTTAACTTGTTCAAGAACTTCTTCTTTAATGTCAAGACCTTTTCTAAATCTAAAAATTCTTGTCTCTGAACAAAATGTACATTTGTAAGTACAACCACGTGAACCTTGTAATGGTAAATGTGTGTGTCCCTCATAATGAAATTGTGCGTATGCTGGTAAGTCTACACCATCCCAATTAGCGTTTGGTATGACTGTTAAATCTTTTTGTGGTTGTCTCATACCTGTAGATACTGGCTCTCCATATTCATCCCAAGTCCATATACCACTTACTTTTGTATAGTCTGTTTTACTTTCATAACAATCTACTAAATCATTTATAATTAACTCACCCTCAGTATCACAAGAAACTTTAATCCAATATCTATCAGGTTCACCTGTTGGTTTAGATTGTCTCAATCCACCCTTTGGTGCATTCCAACAATAAGCACCACCATAAAAGATATGTATCTTCGGATTCTTTTTATATAATCGTTCAGCTATATAATCTGTTACTACAATGTTTGAGAAGTAAGTTGTAAATGTAACAATATCAAGTTGTGCCATCTCATCTATCAACGTATCCCAATATTCACCATAAGCAGGTAAAATTCTATCTTCAAAGGAGTGGTCGTTAGTCCAAAAGAAATGACCAGTTGGCGCCCATAGTTCTTCTTGTGCATCTTTATCCACGTGCATAGCAGACAGTAAATTCAAATGAAATTGTTTTACTTTTCTACCTCTTGTTTTTAAAGAACCAGCTAATAACCCAAGACTAAGTGGTGGTGTTTCCAAAGACCAAGCAGGACACATTACTATTCCTAATTTAGCTTTCATCTATATCTTCTTTTTTTATTATTTCAAACTGTTCATTTTTTCTTGTTTTAGGTATTATAACATCCGTTCCACAAGTACAATGATTTTTAGGACATATAACAGGACTTCCTATATGGTTTAAATCTTCTACTTTCCAAGTATTGATATTACTGAATATATCACTAACACCACAACTACCAGCACTAACATCACCTCTTTGATTTATAAATATTGCGTCATTTAAATAACAAGTCCATCCTTGAAAGTTAGTTAGTTTTTCTGCTGATAATCTATTAGAATTTACAGGTCTGATTTTACCATCATCCCATACTTCTAAACTATAAGCAGGTCTGAACTTTCTTGTTTCACTTGTCTTTCCCCATTTTCTCATATAACCATCTGTTTTCTTAAAAAAATTATTTTTCCAATCTTCATTATAATCCCACATCTCTGCACTTGTAGATAAATCTTTTAGTAACGGGACCCACTCTACAACACAATTATCCATTTCATCATAAATCTTTTTACCAACATCAATACATTCTTGAAATCTACTTTCTTCCATCATAATTCTTAATGCTAAGTAATTCATCTTATCTTGTAAGAACTTTGCATTTTTAATATACTTGTCGTGCTTGACATATTCAATATGATAACTAGCTACAACATCTTGAAAGTAATAATAATTATCTAACCACCAACTTAAAGACGTACTTAAATTTGTATTTATAGCTAATAATGGTTTATCACATTTTTTGTGTAAAAATTTTGCTATTGGTATAAGTGGTTTCCAATAAGTTGGTTCACCTCCTGAAAAAAAGAACTTAAATGATTTGTAACCAAGTGATTGATATTTTGATATCAGAGTGTCTAAAAACTCTATGTATTTATCTGTATCTGGATTTAAGTTGTTACCACCCCAATTACCCTCATTACAATAAGAACATCTAAAGTTACACCAATCATTAACTACCCAAGTAACATTCATGTATTTGTTTTCGCCTGGTAATATTTTTATTAAATCACTCATTGTCTACCCACCAATTTGGTGTTTCTAATTTCCAATCAAGAACTTTTTCAAATTCTTCTTTTAATTCTTCAAAATGAGGAAATGTATCAAAAAAACTATGCTCTCTAACCTTATCCATAAAATTTGTGTATTGATAAAACATATACTTTTGATTAGCTTCTGTTTGTTCTACACCTTGACAATATTTTCCATAACTAGCATGAGGTTTCCAATCAGTTTCTAAATAAGAAACTATTTTATTAGCTGCACCATGCAAATCTAAATATTGATTGTCATATGTTGTGAAGTCATAAAAATCTCTATATAATTGTTTTGCTCTATCTCTAATATGGTAAGGTATCACAGTTGCTCTTAGATGTAATGGTTGGTCTATTATTATAGGCCAGAATGCCACTTTTCTTTTTAAATCTAAACGGTCTAACCATTTCATTATTTTCCAAGTATCAAAAATATTATATGCTTGAAATACATTGTATATCTGAATCCTTACTTTATCAGGTAATTCTATTAACTTCTTAAAATTTCTTTCTATATCTTCCCAAACTGAACCATACCTTATATATTCTTGTGAAGCTTTATAACCATCAATACTAACCTGAACTTCACTATTATCAAAGAAAGATAGTTTCTCATATAAATCCATATTCCAAGTTGTAAGATTAGTAGTAAATGATACATGACATTCTTTATTACCTATTTCAATCAAATGGTTTATCATGTCAGTATTTGCTTTTATTATACTTGGTTCACCACCTGTTACATATAATCTTTTCAACGTTGGTGCTATTTTTTTAAAGTTCTCTAAAAACTTTGGATTCTCATGCCACATCATATTGACTTTTGATATATCATACTCTGATGGATACCACATATCATACAACCAAGTAGGCATAGAACTTCCATACTTCTTTATTATATCTAATCGTTCAGAATTAATTCTACTACTACTATATCCCCAACACATAGTACATTTTAAGTTACAATGATTACCTAATCTAAGTTCTAAACTATTTAGTGTATTTTCTATATATCCATCATCATCCATCATCTTAATATTATTTTCAATAACTTCTTTCATGTGAGAATAGATACCATCATCTTGCATATAACTTTTTATACTATCTAATCTTGTACTTGTATCTACATCAGTTCCACCATATGATTTATTTACATTCTCTGCATTCCAACATACATTACATTCCTTTATCTGTTCCCCATTTAAAAGTTTCTTTCTGATATCTCTCATGTGTTGAGAGTTCCAAACCTCATCTATATCATCATTACCAACATTAAATGTAGAACCATCATCTTTCTTTAGATGTAAATTTTCGTTTTGAGCACAACATATCTTCATAGAACCATCAGTATTATTATTGAGATTCATAAAAGGAAACGGACAAAATGTTTTAGATTTAATATTCAAGATTGAACTCCACCATATCACCATTATTTAATGATTCGTCTTTTAATACTTTATTAAGTTGTTTAGCAAATGATTTATGAACTTGAGATGCCATATGTAATGGTCTAATATCGTTTTGAAAATTAAAATCTAATAACTTCGAAAATTCTAAAAGTTCTGGTTTTATATTTATTCCTTGTTCAAATATATGAGGATAAAAATCAAAATGTATATTATTCTTTTTTAAAATACCAACCTTAATATCTTCTTCTTTAAAAGAATATAAATGAATAATTTTTTTATCTGAATAATTTTTTTGTAAAAATCTATCAAACCATTGTAATAAAGCAATTCCTTTCAGAAAAATATAATCATCTGTTTCTTTTTTTATATCCACTTCTCTATGTAAAGTAGACCAAGCAAAGAAACAAACATCAAAATCTTTATCATAATTTAAAAAATCCATTATTGTACTCCAAGGACCAATACCACCCGCACCATGTCCATCTAAATCAAAATTATTTTCTTTACAAATAATATCTAACCAAGTACTGATTCTTGTGCTCTGAAACTTATATTCTTGAGCTACAAAACTATCTCCAAATGTAACTAACTTATTCATAATCTCTAAAAAATTTAAGTTCAGGAGCGACTTGATATAAAGACTCTCCTCTCAATTCATCTAATGGTGTATTCCTATCTACAAAATCAGGTATAAGATTCTCATAATTCTCTTGTTGTAAGAAATCAAGAACCGATTCGAATCCTCTTTTTGCAGCACCATCTCCAAAGTTATCATCAATCCATTTTATATGTTCTGTATATTTGTCTATAAACTTTTTTCTTTCTTTTGGTGGTATAATCTGTATTCTATATTCTGTAGGATAAGTTAATATATTCATTCTAACGTTTTGTGGTTCTAATAATCCTTTATCAATCCATTCTTTATGAAAGTCTGGTAGATGATATACATTCATAATACTAACTGTAGGTGTTATCTCAAAGTATACATCGGGACATTCTTCAATCATTCTTCTACGATTCTCTTCTATTACATCCCAATTAGTTCCTGCTCTAATCAACTCACCTCTTTTACCCATAGCATCAAGACTTGCAGCTATTCTAACATCTTTAAAACTATTCCAATACTCTAATATAGATTTCTTTTTAAAATAAAGATTACTAAAGTTAGTTGTATATCTTAACCTTACATCTTTCATCTTATTCTCAATCCAAAAATCTAATATCTTATAATGTTCTTCTGTAATAATTGGTTCACCACCTGCCCAACAAGCTTCTTCTACTGTTAGTAGTAGTGGTTGTAAGTCATTCCAAAACTTTTTGTTTTCCAAGATGTTCATTATCTTTGGGTCTTCGGGTGTGTAACCATATAGTTTGATATGTTCATCATACCAAGCACTACTTAACTCTGGACTACAACTCCTACATCTAAAGTTACATATGTTAGATACTCTAATATCCATATAACCCATATTGAGTTCTTCTACCGTTCCATCAAGTTGTGTAGTCTCTACCCTATCCCAATGTTTTCCGTAATACTGATTTACCATTTTACGAAGTGTGAATACGTTAGACTTCTCCATCTCATAACATCTACTACATTCTTTAGTCTCATCATCATTCAACATATTCTGTCTGAGTTGTCTATACTTTTCGTTGTTCCATATCTCTGCTAAACTATTATCATTGAGATTACCATATTCAATTGTACTATCCGACATACAACAAGGAAATGCTTTACCACTCGGCCAAACGTGTGTATGTATCCAGGGCATCATACAGAATACTTTAGATTCATTTAGTTTTAGTATTTTATCTCTAATGCTCATAATGATAATTTAATAAATTATACATTTCAGGAAAAATTTCACTAAAATTTTCATCTCTAATGTTATCCAATTTACTATTTTCTTCTGAAAAATCATTTATTGTAGATGTTTGTGTTGCATTCATATGATTTAAAACATTTTCAAATTGGCTTTTAACATAATCTAATGTTTCATCGTCAAACTGAACTAAATAACTCTCAAAAAATTCATTATATCTTTCTACTACTTTATTTTTAATTTCTAAAGGTAATCCTTGAATATTATAATGTTCTGGCATACTCAACGAATCAAGTTTGAAATCGGTGGGTAAAATAAATTTGCTATCTACACACCATTTATAAAAATCTAAAATGTGAAATGCATTCATTACACTCACTACTGCACAAATACGAAAATAAGCATTAGGACATTTATCCTTCAATTTTTTACGATTCTCAACTATTCTATCCCACTGCATACCTTTTCTTAAATATTCCCCTTGTTTTTCCATACCATCTATACTTGCATTTATTTGAATATTATCAAATTCTTTCCAATAATCAAGTACATTTATTCCTTTATAAACTAATTTAGAAAAATTTGTAGCATAATCCATTACTACATCTGTTTTACCAGCATCAATTAACATTTTTAAAATTTTATAATGTTCTTCTGTAACTAATGGCTCTCCACCTGCCCATTTAATAAACTCTACATTAGGTACGAGTAGTTTAATTTGTTCCCACAAGTCTTGTGGATTAGTTGGTGTTACAAGTTTTGAAGTTGTTGAATCAATATAATTTAGCTTTAATGCATCCTTATACCAAGCAGTACTCAATTCATGTTCACACATACGACAACTAAAATTACAAATATTAGAAAATCTAATGTCTAAGTAAGGTGGATCAAATATCTCTAATTCTCCATCATCTTTTGTATACTTAACTCTATCAATGTGATGTGGAAACCTTTTATTGTAATTATCTCTATCACTTTTAGTACCATTATCTACACATTCATTACAATATTCACAAAGATGATTTCTACGTTCATTTAACATATCTGTTCTTAATTTTTTCATCGCTTTAGAATTCCAAGCATCTAATAACGTATCACCTTTAGAAAGATTACCTAACCCATCTACTTGTTGAGTATCTGAAGCACAACAGGGATATACCTCTCCAGTATTAAGAACATGAAGTTCAATCCATGGCGCCATACAAAAAGTTTTAGATTCTTTTAGTAATTTATCTTTGTCATATTTTCTCATATTATTTGTATATAAAAGGGTCTCTTTTTTTCAGTTCTTTTATTTTCTTTTTATACCTACGTTCTAAACGGATTTTATTTATTATCTTTTTAATCCACTTTATCATTTTGTTTTCTCCTTAACATTTCAGCTCTTCTTTGTTCTAATCGAATAGCTCTTTGTGTTTTAGTGCTGTTGTTTCTACAACTAATATAAAATTCTTCATACTCAGGAAATGCTTTTAAAAAATCTGTTCCTCTTCTTCTATCGTGTTCATCAAAGAAATTATAAAAATCACTTCTACCTTTTCTAAGGTAATCCTCATCAACCTCTGCTGATTTAAAATAATCAACAACTCTTCTAAACTTTTCTACTTCTAATGTTTTAAACTTAGTGTTATCATCATCATCTTGAAAGTTAATCATAAATTCTAAGTGTCTATTCATATGGTGTGTAAAATCTTCTTTAGGTAAAATATTCATATCATAGTGTGGTGGTTCTTTTAAATATGGTGTATCCATTTGTATTCTCTGAAGAGGTATTGGTTGATTTATATTACCATGTTCTTTTGCATCTTTATCGTTATACTTTTCTCTCCACTTTAATATCTGTTCTAATAAAGAATCAAAGTTAGTAACACATAAATTATTAAATGTAATCATCAATGATAATTTAGAATCTTTTATCTCAGTTAAATACTTGTCAAAGTTTCTTTTAAACAATTCAATATCTAAACCATTTCTTATGTATTCAGCTTTGTCTTTATCCCAAGTGTCTATAGAAGTAAATAGTTTGAACTCCCTAACTTTCTTTTCTTCTATGATTGGTTTTAGTTTACTGATAAATCTATCAAAGAGTTTTGGATTTGCACCAAGATTAGAGTTTATGTTTAACTCAAGATTTGGCATAGGGTTTTTATTAATCTCATCTAACAATCTATATGTACTACCATGTATTGTTGGTTCACCACCTGTAATCCTTAGTATGTTTAGTGTCTTAGAAACTTCTGGCCACCACTTCCACCATGCATCAATATATGGATTATCTTCTTCTGATTCATAAAGTTTATCTATGAACCAATCAATATCATATTTACCAGTATAGTTTTTGCTATAAGAACCAAATTGTTTAATCTCATCTAAAAATCTTGAACTGTATCTTGGATGACAATAACCACATTTAAAGTTACAAGTGTTTCCAAATGAAAGTTCAATGTATTCAGGATTAACATTCATATCCCAGGGGTTATTTATAATCTCATCTAATCTACTTTTATCTCCCTCATGTATTGATAATGTTCTTTGTTTTCTGTCACTTATGTAATCACAACCCATAGCTTCTACATTCCAACAATAGTTACACCCATCGGGTTTCTTACCCTCTAACATCATCTTTCGTTCTAACTTCTTTTGTTTGGTATTGTGTAAAGCAGATGGATTGTCTTTCAACTCATCTAAAGGTATAACATGAGGTTGTGGATGGTAACAGCTATGAGTCTCACCTAAATGTAGATAGATGGTAACATGATGCCATTTTGCAAGACAAAAAGTAGGCGATGTCTTTGCTTCTATCTGAGGTAGAATCTCTTTTATACGATCGTGTTCGTAGTTACTCATCCATAAACCTCACGTTAATAATTTTATGGTTTTCGTAGATATCTTCAATACTGTCTATTTCATATTTCATATTTTTTAGACCATATTTGTCATTGTCTATATCTATTTTATTTTCTTGCATTTTTAATCTATAAATTTTTTCATTTGTTTGGGTAGTATCTTTAGCAAACTTACCATTTACTATTCCCTCATCTTCATGTGGTAAACATTTGAATCTACTAAATCTTCTATGTGGAACAACTGTATGTGGTATTTTATCTATAACTTCTTCTCCTATTGTACACCCATACAAAACACCATAATTATCATAACCACTACTATCAATAACTATTTTATGGTCATCACCATGATCGTGAACAATTTCAAAATCATAATCTAATATAACTTCATTTTTATCATTTTTTATTTTAAATAAAGCCAAACTACCTTTGAATGGTTTATGGTTTGGATTACCAGGATTACCTCTACCAAGAAACATATTTGAACCACCATATCTTTTAAGTGGTGCAAAATATTCTAATGGTGATTCTGTTCCTGTTCCATGTCTTGCATCAGAATCCTCTCCATTTATCTGTAATCTTATATGTTTTTTTCTAGCATCAACTTTTACAGTAACTAAAGTCCATTGGTCTGGATATCTTTTAGCCCACATATACATTATCTCATTTTTCCAAGTCCACATTGTATTTGATATTGCTTTAGAGTTAGTATAACTTATAGTGTGGTCCCAACCACTTCTTGAAAATATTGGATATTGTAGATGTTTGTGATTAGAATCACCAATCAAATATTGATTATTAGGATCGTGCTCAGGTTTAACTAACATTTCAATTTCAAAACTTCTACTATTAAAATTATGTAGTGTTCGTGAAGATTCTATTAATATGTGGTCATCAATTCCATTAAATTTACATATTGTTTTTTCACCTAAACCAGGAAGATATCTATCGTTTGTCATTCCCTTGAGATGACATCTCCAAAACAAATCATCATCTTCCATTCCCCATCCCCAATAGTTGGTATGATATCCATTGACTGCTTCAAACTGCTCTATGGTAAACAACACAACTCCACCAAAGTATTCTACGTCTCTAAGGTTATAATCCCATTGAGATAGATAGGTTGCTATGTGGATTGGATTGTCTTCAGGATAGCTGTAATCTGCTCCGTCTTCGGGCAACATATCCACATCGTGAAATGCTACATAATCACAACCCTCTTCTTTAGCTGCTAGGAATGCGGCATTCTTTGTACCACTACGATTAAATAATTTATCATCTACTTGATGACCAATAAAAATTTTATGTTTTATATTCCTATCATTAAGAAACTTAGTAAGATAGGGCACTAATGTATCTAAATGTTCTTTACGAACACCATCACCATTGTCTCTATATGGAATACAAACTCCTAAGTAATGTTCATTCATTATAATTCAACCTGTATTAATGTTGTGTTATCTGACAACTCTCTTGTGTCTATAAATTTATATTTCAATGAGTTTAATCCATCAATATTCCAATCTTCTAAACCATTTTTTACTTTATTAAAAAATCTTGTTTGATTCCCTCTTGTCTCTGGATGTATCCAATGTAAACCATCAGCCGCCCAAGCCGATTTCTTGTGTTCTTGTGAGGTAAATCCACCATATCTACGATGTGGTGTATATAAATAATTTCCTAAACTTCCTATCTTTTGACCTTTTCTTGCACCAACGATTTCACCTGTATTATACCACCCACTATTATCTAAAACTTGATTTCCTACAATGTGTTTGAAATCATAATATAAAAGTAAATCTTTAGAACTTGTATATTCTTCAAAGTTATTCGTTAAACTTTTTACGTAATTATTTTTATGTAATGATTTAACTTCTTTCATATCTAAAACACTATTCCAAATAGCAACCTCAGATATCTTTCCTTTAAAATGATATGAATATTCTTTATTCTCTGGATTAGCACAACCTAAATAAATAAAATCTTCTTTTGTATAATCGTATAACTTTTCTATCTTCTTAGAATCTACTATCTCACCATTCTGATAAAAAGTAAATCTATCTGCTTCTTTGTTATAAACCATAGTTAAATGATTAAAGTATTCCGTTTCTATATCTGTAAGGATTGCTTGTGATTTAGAATCAGAATCAAATATATCTGCTTTATATCTTCTATGACTTGTATAAGATAAACCACAATGGTAACCGGGTATAGAAAAAACAAAATGTTCATCGTATGGAATATCTTCTACTTGGTGTTGTTTATCTGGTTTCAAACTAACTGTAATACTAAAACTATTTTGAGTTAATTTTTTAAGTTCATCCGTAACAGGTATTTTTACATAATCCTTATAACCATTAAATGATAAGTAATTAAAAAGATTTGTATTCTTTACACCAAAAAATTTATTATCTACTGGCAATCCTGCTTCTTTACATCTAAACAATAAATCATCATCCTCAAATCCCCAACCCCAATAGTTGTTTGACCTACCATTTACTATTTGATATTGTTCTTTTGTAAATAAAGTTACACCACCAAAGTAGTCAGCAAACTGTAATTGATAATCGTATTCACTTGTGTACCCTGCTAAATGTATAGGGTTGTCTTCTGGATATGAGTAATCAACATCTTTCTCTGGCAACAAGTCAACATCGTGAAAAGCAAAAGTAGTGAAATCCCAATCAGAACACTTATGTTTTTTCCATCTTTCACGAAATGGTTTAGCAAATGGAAACCAAAGACCAGTAGTTCCTACTTCTTCAAGAGATGCGTGTCTTTCATTCATAACACACGAATAACCAATGTTTAACAACTTACCTTGATTAAAAGGTTTGTCGTCAGTTTGCTCTACTACAAATATATGGTGTTCAGTATCTTTTGTTGAAAAAAACTTATCTATGTGCTTGATGAATCTATCAAGTTGTTTTTTTCTATTCCGATACGGGACTATTATCGCTAGCTTCGACTTCTTCATTCTTTCTTGGTGGTCTGTTTGGACTTCCCTCTATTTTTGCTTTTAATAAGTTGTAAAACTCATAGTAATACCACTCAACTCTTTCTTTGTGTTGAGCAGGATCGTATTCAAGTATTGTATCTTCCAATGTTTGTAAAGACGTAGCAATACTTTCAAGAGCTGATACTAATCTATCCATTTGTTTATCTTCCATAAAAACTCCTATGTTATTATTTCTAACCATTCGTGGTTTGTTTCATATTGTTTTCTACTACCGATTGAATAATCATCGTTATTTAAACCAGTAGTATTCATATCTATTAAATCTAATCTAACCTCATCAAAAAATATATCTGAGTTTATCAATATATCTGGATCGTATGATTGCAAGTTTTCAAGGATACTTTCTCTGTAAGTAAGTTCTCCATTATCACTTAAACTTTTATATTCACCAAATCTTTTGTTTACTATTTTTATTGGTTGTCCTAATTTTATTTCTTCTTTTTTATGTGTTATAAATTTACTACCAATCTTTTTTGTTTTATTACCAATCATAGCCATTCTCTCAGTACTACCAAAGGGTAAATTGTAAAAGTTTATAGAATCTGTTTTTAAAGATGTTTTAAATAATCCATTATTTTCATTTGATGTTTCATCCAATATAAAAGTTCCATATCCTCTATTACATCTATACCACAAAACAGGATTATAAATTAAATCTTCTACATTTTCTAAATATAATACTTTAACATCTTCTTCAGATAAATTAACATTCCAAAAAGTTATATCACTAATATCACCTGTAAATCCTTGTGTATTTTCAGAATTAGCTGCTATGTAAAACCACTCTCCACTAAAATCTTCTACTCCACTAACTTTTTTACTATCTATAAAAGAACCATTAATATAAACATCAAATTCTTTGGTATCTTTATCATATGTCATACACAAATGATACCATTCGTTTGGTATTCTATAATCTTCTATAACATATGCAGTATCATCACCCCACATGATAAATTTTAAATTGTTGTTTGGTGTATAAGTAATACCTAAACCAATTGGTGGTCTTGAGATTATAAACTGCTCATACTCTTCTTCATTTGGATTTACCCATATAGAAAAAGAAAAACTTTTGTTGGTTAAATTGTCTATAGAATCTGTAGGTTCTATTTCTATACAAGTATCTTTTTCAAAAGTAATTTTATTTAATTGTTTTTTTATTATATTGTTATGTAAATAAACTTGATTGAAAGAGTATCTTTCATTTTTAGATGCTGAAGAAATATCAACGTAACTATTTAATGGAATATTTTTTGTTCTCATTCTTTCTAATAAATCATTATCTTCATATCCCCATCCCCAATATTCATCAGAAAATCCATTGATTTGTTCAAAGTGTTCTTTATTGATTAAAAATACTCCACCAATAAACTCTTCGTATGGAATGAACTCATCATCTACAATTGAAGCTAAGTGAGTTGGTTCTTTAGGATATGAATAATCACAATCGTCTGTTAGTGGTAATAGATTTACATCGTGAAAGCAAAAGTAGTCGAAATCATCTTTAACTGCATTAAAAACAATATTACATAACTTACCTCTATTAAAAGGTCTGTCATCTCTTTGTTCTGCTACGATAATTTGATAATCAATTCCCTTTTCCTCTAAAAAGGAATTCATATGTGGTATGAAAATGTCTAATTGTTTACGTCTATCACGATACGGAACAATTATTGCTAGCTTTTTATTCATTAAAACCTACTTTTTGTCATATATAAATATAAATTCAATTCACGAAAATGAATTATATTATTAAATTTCTGCTGAGCCTGTTCCTGGGTTTTCAATAGCGTGAGTTAAACTATTATGTCCACTATTATCTACAGGTGAAGTAGAACTACCTTTGTTATGAACTAATATACCCTCTGCAAAATAGGTGTTATTTGTATCAACATCTATATTCACAATTTCTATTTCCTTTTCTATCTCTTCTATACTATCTATTGGAACTTCATTCATATCTTTGTCATACATTATTTGACCAACTTCTAAGTTACGAACATATTCCCAAGCCCAAAATTCTTCACTATTTTGTCCCGTTGTTGATAGATAAAAACCATCTGGAATCTTAACAAAGAATGGATGCTCACCTGTAACCTTGATTTCACCATTAATTAAAAAATATGTATCAGTAAAATCAAAAAACATATTGATTATCTTGGCTGAAACTAATTCTGATTCTCCCAACTCTACGATACAATAGTCTGCATATGCAACATCACTAGCAATTACAGGATGTTCTTCTTCTGTTTGTGCATTTGGCATTTTAAGAGAAAGAAGTTCATCACCAATGGATAAATCTTGTATTTCTCTTTGTGTCCCATCTGCTAATGTAAGTTTAGTATCTGGTGTAAAACAAGTGATGGCTGTTCCATTATATGTGTCTTCTACTTGAGTTAGGTGAAGAATTTTTTTATTGTAGTTTGTTGCTGAAGCATTAAATCCTGCAGCAACCCTATCATCAACATATGCTGCTGACATAGATATTCTTACGTCACCAGCGTGAGCTGCTGACATACTATCTTGACCACCAGCCACAGCAGTTGTTATGTTAGAAATTGCAGCTGCGGTAAATGAACCTGTATAGTTTGGTTGTTGTGTTGAAGAACTATTAATTCCTACTGCACTTGTGTGCCATACAAAGTTTTCATGGTGTCTGGCTATTCTAGCAAGAAATCTTGAACCGACAGATTTAAACTCCATCTTATAAGTTTCAGCAGTTCCCTCATCCATAAACCTACTACCTGAAAGTGATGCTGATACTTCATCAACTGCAAATTCAGATATTTTAAAGTTATTACCACTATCAACACCGGCAGCATTTCCACGTAAAGTAGAGTCTGCTGTGCTGTCTGATGCGATGTTTGCTGGGTCTGTTGCTCTTCTTAGTTTTCCTAAACTTAGATCGGTTTTAGCCATTGAGTTTTCCTATATATAGTTTGTCATTTATAAATATCAAGAGTTGTATATTTCCAAATATTTATTAGCCCAATCTTCTTTATTATCATACTCTGATAAATTAGATTTTAAATGTTGTAATAATGTCTGTCTTGCTTCTACACGAACATCACATATCTCTTCATACACCTCTTCAAACTTTTCTTTAGTCGAAGCTCTATATGGATATGCTATATTTGGTAGCCAATCTTCTGACAATATGGGTAATTTACCATAATCAATTGCTTGAAATATACTATAACCAAATGGTTCGTATATGTGAGCTGAATGTGATATTCCCCAATCATCTCTTTGTAAAAAACTTTCTAACCTTTCCCATCTAAACTGATATAACTTTGATTTGTTAAATTCTAATCGTAATTTTTCTCTCCACTCTTGAAAGTGATCTACTCTTGTAAAAAAATTAGATGGGATGTTTTCTAAAAAATGTGGTGCTTTTCTTGTTTCCATCCTTGAACAAAAACCAACCGTATTACTTTCTACTGCAATTCCATCTTGTTTAAACTCATAAAAATTTGGTATGTCTATTATATCATAATTATCATGATATATTGTTTTATCTAAACCAATCCAAATAGTCTTCTTAGCTATATCTAACATTTCTTTTTCCCAACTATCTTCTGCTGAGAAATGTTTTAACCAAGATAAACCTAAATCCTCATGTGCTCTCAATGATTTGTAAAGAGAACAATGCATAATATTTGTTTCTATCTTATCAGCGTTATCTAATATAACCTTTGTTGGTTCATAGTAACCATGAAGTATATGTATTTTTTCTGCACCATTTAATAAATCATAAAAATCTGGATGATTTCTATAAATTACTTGTATATCTACATCTCTATCACTTTCTAATCTATCTCTATCTATTAATAACCTAAAAGGTTTATCTAACTTAGGTGCTATCTCTTTAATCCAATGTGTAACCCAAACATCAGAACCACCACCTATATTAGAAACTCCACCTGTACTATAATAAACATCGTATTCTATCGATGACATAAATATCCATTTGCAAAATAGGTTTGTGTATCTCTTAAACTAAGTGTAACTATTTCAAAATCTCCATATTTTTTTTCTAATGTTGTAATTTTTTCTAATTTTAAATCTGGTGTAACCAATTCATCCCCTATTTCTAAATCTTTTATTCGCCACCATTCAAGTTTTCCATTTTTTTTTGCAAATATTGCATGCTTTTCAGTAGCTTCAAGATTTTTATTTATTTCTATATATCTATTATTAAAATCAAATATTAATGATTTTACCTTACTCGCTGTTTTCTTTACTTTACTTAAATCTTCTATACTGTATTTTCTATAATTTTCGTCTGTCATACCAGATAAACTTACCGACACTACTTCATCATCTATAAGTAAGTCTTCAACTAATTTAACACTTCCATCTGACATAAGTATTTTTGTTCCAACCAAAACACAAGAATTGTATGAATATGCATAAAACTCATTCATTCCATATGGTGATGCAAGTAAATTGGCTCTTGAAGTACTTCCCTCTGTGTTTGCGTTTGCAAAAAATTCTCCAGCAAGAGAAACCATATCATTATCACTTTGGTCATTTGATGTAGCAGTTTCACCTGTAGTTGTTGTCGTACCATCACCTGACATAATTTCAAAGTTAAGCATTCCAAACGATATTTCTCCTGAACTTGGTAGAGCCACAATTTATCCTCCGCTTGAAGAATATTGATTAAATACTGCATTTATATTATTTTGACTAATCATAAGTTCTGGTCTTTCTTTCCATCGTGTAACTTCCATACCATCATCATATGCAGACCCATACATATCAACAACTAACGTAGGTACGTGTTCATTTTTTACTTTATAAAATTCTGACATTCTACTACTACTCATTTCAATGCATTTAGATGCAGATGCATAATAATCTCCTGATGAACTTATTAAATATTTATAAATTATATTATTTTTACTCTGACTTAAACAAGCATCAACTGCTGATAATGATGAAGTGCAATTACTTCCTGTAGTATAAAAGTATTTCATCGTTAATCTATGTCTCATATCTCTTTCATGACTCATTTTTGTAACTCCTTAATTAACTTTCCTTGTTCTTCAACTTTTTTATTTAAATCTTTTATTGCTTCTACTAACAAACCTGCCATGTGTGAATAATCTATACTTAAACATCCATTCTCTGGATTTTCCATCACTACTTCAGGTATTATATCTTGTGCTTCTTGAGCTATAAGACCCATCTGTACAGTTTCATAATCTGTTTGGTCGTGTGGTCCATGAGAAGAGTGTTTATCGTGAGGTAATAAATGTCTGTCTTCAGGCGCAACTTCTTCATATCTTCTCCATCTATAATTTACACCTCTAAGTTTTAATACTCTGTCTAAAGCATTTTGTAGAGTTGTTATTTCTTTCTTTCTTCTTCTATCAGAATATGCTGTTACGTTACCTGTTGCGTATATATCACCATTTACAGATAATGTATAAGCTGGATTTGCTGTATGTCCATTTATTTCTAAATTATTATTTGTAGAATGAACATTAAATATATATTCACCTGGAACTGAAGTTCCAAATTGTGTAAATCTTTTAAAAATATTTTTGTGACCTACTAAAAAGTTTTCTCTTGGTGCACTATTGGTAGTAGAACTATTAAATCCCATTGATATTTTTTGGTTATCTCCATGATTATTAAACAAACCAGCACCATCATCACCATCACCTCCCGTATGCCAGGTTAACTGACTATTATTACTTAATTGTTCTCTACCAATTTGTAATCGTGATGTTCCTGCAGGATGCTGTCCTCCCATTCTTATGAATGGGTTCGATCCTGACATAACCATCTGCATATCACCTTCACCATCATTTTCAATAATGAATCCCATATCATTATCAGTACCAAGACCTGCTACTCTTGTAGTACCTTTAACAGTAAGGTCTCCATTTGCTGCAAGTATCATTTTATTAGTGGTGTTGTTTCTTAAATTAATTGCTCCACTTGTAATCTGAACATTTGATTTACCTGAAGCAACTTCTCCAATAATTGCAGTAGCACCAAATGTAGCTACTGTGGTGTTTGTTCCACTTACATCTTCTATTATGTCTACAGAATCACTATCAATTTGAACAAATGTTGAGTCGTTTTCATCAACACCAATTTTTGTAGTTGCTCCAAATGCGGCTTGAGTTTTACCTGCCGCTACAACATCTACTCCATCTGATTTTACATTTACATAATCATCTGTTGCTGCACCATAAATAAATGCTCCACCTGTTCCTAACCTAACATTACCAATGACAGCATTTCCAGCACTTGCAGCAGGTCCTATATTAATACTACCATCAGCGATATCAACTAACTTAGCATCGTTTGCATACATCGCAACATTACCAGAACCAATAACAACTCTTTCATCATTACCACCACCAGCGGCATCACTTTGTATAGTAACAGTACCACCAACTATTGTCATATCACCACCTGACATTGTTATAACATCAGTATTATCCTCTCTTATAGTTATTCCACTTGAACTAATAGTTACCCTATCCGTAGAAGGACCTATGGTTGTTGTTGCAGCAAATGTAGCGTGAAGAGTTCCTCCATCATAAATTCGTAAACCATTTCCATCTATATGAATGTGTTCGTTACTCACATCTCCAACTTTAACCTCACCACCTGACATTGTTATGGTATCAACATTGTTTTCTCTAATTGTGATGCCTGATGTTCCATTAATCTCTACTTGGTCGGTAGAACTTCCAATCGTAACAACACCATCTACCATTGATATTGTATCAACATTGTTTTCTCTGATTGTGATACCTGATGTTCCGTTTATAGTTACTTTATCTGTGGAACTACCGATGGTTACTACACCACTTGCTATACTAATTGTATCAGCATTGTTTTCCCTTAGAGTCAAACCACTTGAACTAATGGTCACTCTATCTGTAGTAGGACCGATGGTTGTTGTTGCAGCAAATTGTGCAACCTGAGAACCACCTTGTGTGATAGTTAAACCACTTGAGTCTACGACTGCTTTATTATTTGAGTCTTGGAACATACTTACAGTTCCATTTGCTATTCTAATACAATCATCAGTTGATGTTGTGGTTACTGCTGCTCCTGCACTACCAATTACTGATGTTGCTCCAAATATTGCTCTAACTTGATTGTTTTCTGTAATGGTAACTCCATCACTATCTACGACTAGCTTATCATTTGAACTATCATAAATTGTTACACCTTCACCATTATCTATAACGACACAATCATCTGTTGCTCCATGAGCACCACCTATTGTCCAAACAGTTCCTCTGAGTTCTGCTCGTGTTTCAGCTACATTTCTAAATAAGATACTTGTTGGATTAATTTTAATATGATTTGAACCTGAAGTTCCAACTTGAACTAAGTTTGTTAAGAAAGCATTATCAGTAAATAATCCGTGACCTGGACTTCCACCAACTTGAGCAGCTGACAATCCACTTAAATCACCAAGTCTTGCTTTTAAATCTACATCATAAACACCACTACCTGTTCTTTCTACGATATCCATATATGGTGTTGCTTCATCATTTGGATTAGCGTTCAATCTAAGATAACCAGTATTAATTTTACCTGTCGATACCAATACCTGACCTGGTGTATAACCTTGTGATGCACTTGGTGTTCCACCCAATGAACCACTTCCACCACTTCCACTATCAGCTACTTTTCCATATGCTCTAACAACCGTTAAACTACCACTAAAGTTTGTATCACTTGAACTATCTTCTCTTGCGACACTTTGTATCAACATATATTCTGTGCCAAAACCTGTAGCACTAACTTTCTTTGCGGTTATAACTTCTCCTTCTGCAAAACCACTAGCATTTGCTATTTGTATCACAGTATCACTTACACCTACATCACTTGAACCTGTAATAGTAGTTGAGTTTCCAACATATAACTGACCACCAACTGCGTTAACTGTTTCTTTTTCGAATACTGCAGTCTTTAATGTTCCACGAATGGTTACTTGCTCAAATTCTGCACTACCATTATCAGCTGATGATATTCTCCAACCTTTGACTCCACTTTGAAATGTTGATGTTTCTAATGTACCTGCAGAATTTATAACTAAATTGTTTGATGAGATAGTACTATTAGTGAATGTCCAACCAGCAATTGTATTTGTATCTCCTAATCGGAATACAAGATTACCACCTGATGTTCCTTTAAGACCCCAATTAGAATCAGTAGTATGATATAATTCTATTTTATTACTACTATCTTCTTTTATTGTGATAATTGGTGTTGATGGGTCTGCTTTGATTTCAATACCTTTACCAGAAGCGTTGAGGTCAGATATTGTGTCATCTCCGATATCCCAACCACCTATAGTTCCTGACAAAGCTTTGATAGAGCCTGAACTATTTACTTGGAATCCACTTGAAGATATAAATAAATTTCCTTTATTAAAAGAAGAACCAATTGCAGAACCACTAAAGAAAAAGTTTGGTATCCCTTCAGTTCCACCACCAAACATAGAAGCAGAACCTATATTGAATCCACCAAGTAAACCTGCACTAGCAGTTATAGTTCCAACAAATTTTGCACCACTTGCAAATAACGTTCCTTCTTTATCAATTTTAAATTTAGGTCCAAAAGACACATAATAATTTGCAGATGTAATTGCTTCACTTGAATCTGGTGTGAAGTCTAAATAATATTCATCTGCTAAAACAGGAAAAGTTGCACCTGAATCAGAACCTGGTCCTTTATTAGACATATAAAGTGCTGCACCACCTGCATCAAGTGTTATATTAGAACCACTTATAATAGCTCTTTCGGTAGAAGCTCCCTCATCTATAGATTTTATCTGCCAACCACCAATGTAACCTTCTTGGAAGTATGCTTCTCCACTACCACTTATAGCCCAACCTTTACTTGACGTTGGATGACCCCAACTCTTTGTCTTCATTATATGTGTAGATGAAGATATCTCTATAGCCGATGAGCCAGTTCCTACACTAAAGTTCTTTGAGAAGTGTCCATCAGTTGCTACAATAGAACCCGTAACCTCAAGTTTTCCTGTTGAGGTTCTAAATCTCATAGCACCTGCAGTTCCGTCTTTTACTCCAGGTCCACCATGTATTTCAAATCCTACATCACCTTGACTATACTCATCCGTTCTATCTGTTAAGAGAGAACCACTAAAGAACATGAATCCTGCTTTACCACGAGTTGGGTCATCAATCGATGTCTCTAATGAAGCACTATGATATCCGACATAACCAACGTTTCTTATATAAGAAGAACCACCATGTATTTCAATACCTGAGCCTTCACTATCCCCACCTAAAAATAATGAACCTGATACTGTATTATCAACTCCCTCTACAATAGTTGATGAACCTTGAAACGTTTTAGCACTTTGTCCTATTGCCATCAAATCAGAAGCGTTACCATTCAAGTCATAAAATTCTGCATAGTATTCTACATTAGTTGGTCTTTGATTTAGTATTGGTGTTGGAACTACTAATGATGAGAAGTCAGGACTAAATCCACTTTCTCTCATAGGTTTAACACTCAAGTCACCTAAATACCATTCTCCAGATTCAACCACCAATTGTAATCTACCATCACCATTATTTTGTGCAATAAAGTTATGTTCTACATAATCAAAAGATTCGGATACAGCACCAAATGTATCTAATTCCATCACTCCCAACAAGTGTCCAAAACCATCATCTGCTTTAAGTGAAGAACCACTTATATAAAACTTTACCTTAGCTGCTTGTTCTGATGTATCTCCTGTAGCTGCTGCGTTTTCAGGTGTATGTTGTTTATCTTTTTTAATACCTGCTAATTGAAATTTTACTGCATATTCAGTACCACCTACTAATCTCATTGGATATTTATGAAATGTTGAAACCACACTATTATATGGATAGTTAGAACCTGATATTCTCATGGTATCGATATATGGTTCATTTACATAAGTTAATCCTGCAGTTGGTGTTGAAGAATCTGTACCCTCAAAGAAACCAGCATTTACACCTTGTCTACTAAACCAATAATAATCTATGTGTTGTTGAATTGGAATATAACCAATCTTTAATCTACCAAATTGTATTGTTGGGTCTGCTAATTGTTCAGGTGCTTCGACTGTAGAGTCAGCTAATAGTTTATAACCACCAACATCACCAGGAGTTTTATAGTAAATTTTAACTTTAGAAACATCTCCTGAGTATGGTCTTAATTGTGTTAGATTTACTTTAGAATAAGATTGTTTATTAATAACTCTAAACGAAGCAGTAACAGGTTTTTGATAACTCATAGAATATGAACTTGGACCAAAATCTTGATACTCACTAAACACAACACCCTTGTTTGCATTCAATCTATTCGTAACCATCAACCCTCTTATATCAGGAACAATAACTCTACCTTTTGCTCCAATTTTTCTTACCTTAGTAACTAATGGTTGTTGTTTTATAACAAATTGTCTATCTGCTGGAACACTTGAATTTAGTGTTTCCATATCTGTGCCAGCGATACTTGGGAAGATTGTTAATTCAGCACCTAACATTTCTTTCTTAAAGAATGTACCTGTTTGGTCTGTTTCTATTTCAAAAAAGTCTGTTTCAGGAGAAGCAAGATTTCTAAGAACAGGAGTATTAAATGGATTTGGTGCACCACTTTCATACTTTTCTCTATTATGAGAAATAATATCGTTTGTTATGTAAGAATGAATATCAGGAACATTAAAGTTATATACCGTTACTTCTTCATCATATGTAGTAATATTTCTGATTGGGTCTTGTATTACATTTTCATCTTCGTCTATAGTATAAACTATATCACCAACATTTAAATCTTTTACACAAATCTCTTGGTTCTTATAATCAGGATGATAAAATAGGTGTGTATCTGAACATTCTACTGATTTACCACTCTCTGTCTCTACAAATACTCTTGCTGGTTGTGTTTTACTCCAAGCATTATCTATCTTATAATATGCAAATTCATCTTTATCAAAGTCAAATGAGTATACCAAGTCGTCTGTAGTTACCTGCTCTACAGGAACATCCCCTCTAGCGGTTTTAATGATAGTTCCTGCCAATACACAACCAGTATATGGGTCTCCACCACCTCCACCTCCTGTATATGGTGCGGGTGGTGCAGGATCGTTTCCACCACCACTACCTAATTCTGTTCCTGTTTCTTGTGCTACAACTACATCTTTCGTAACTTCTGGTTCAGGGTCTTCTACTGCCTCTGGTTCTGGTGGGTCTGGCGGTGAAGTAACCGTTATTGATAAAGTATCTGAAACACTTCCACCAGGTCCAGCTACAGTTGCCGTAACTGTATATGTTCCAGGAGTATCATAAACTGTAAATCCTCTTGTTGAATTTGCCGTATCACCATTACCAAATGTAATGTTACTTGAAGTTACTTGATTAGTAGTTGTTGCTTTAACTAATATTTCATGTGGTGTTTCACCACGTGTGGTAGAACCATCCATAAACTCTAAAGATACAGTTGGTGCAGGTGGTGCGCTAACTACAACATTACCACGATTAATTGTAGTAGATTGTCCCTCTGCAGTAAGTATTGTTAATTTTGGAACGTATGTAGCTGCACTTGAATATTTGTGTGTTATAACAGGATTTGGTGTTGTATCAAAACTACCATCACCCCATTCCCATCTATATTCTGAAATGTTTGTGAAACCATTTGAACCACTTGCATTGAATGTTATAGGAACTTGAGTTAGAACTGTACTATCATCTATAACGAATGATGCGGATGGTGCACCAAATTGTGCATTAATAAAGTTTGGTATTTGTATAGACCTTTCAGTTCCAACTGCATTAGTTACTGATTGTTTTACTAGACCTCTAGCTCCATCTGTCTTTGTTCTATAATCTATTCTTGGATGTTTTGATGTAGATGTAGATTTATATACTTCTACATTATCAAAATAAACTGCTTTACCAGGATTTAAAATATCAGCACCAAGTCTCATAGTAAGATACTTACAACCAGCATCAGTAAATCTCCAACTCCAATTAAATTTCTGCCAAGATGTTCCAACTTTTTGTGGAACGACAGCAAATGTTCCTTGTGCAGGACCCGAACCAAAAGTATGACCATTTACATTACATCCAAACAATGCTGACATTATAGTAGTTGGTTCATCTGCTCTAGCCCAAAACTCAATAGTATATAAATGATTTTGAGTTATATCTGCTAATGAATATTGACTTATCCAATCAGATAAACTCGATTCACCTGAATTACCATAATCATAACCATAATTATAAACATCTTTTAATGCAGTTGAACCACCATTATATAGTTTTAAACATCTTGTACCAGCTCTTGGATTCTCAAATGTAATTCCTAAAGTAAGAGGTGAAGAAACACCTGCTTCAAATATACCACCACTTAAATTTGCTGCTTCGAATGTAGAACTATGTGCAGATGAATTTAATCTACTTCCTGTAGTTCCACCATTGAAATCATATTGATATGTACAAGCACTACTTGTAACCGAAGTATCTGTAAACTCTACTCTTTTTGCCTCAAACGAACCTGTTAAAGTAAACTCTCTTACATTTGCAGTAAAGTTTGGTTGTGGTATAGATGGTGCAATACCTATTAAATTCTTTTTGGTTTTAGTAACACTTCTACCATAGTTGTCGGTAGCTATCAATGTTACATCAAATGTTTTTCCAGCATCATATGAACCTGTATAGATACAAGTTGGATTTGTTGCAGTTGATGTACTTCCACTTGAGTTAAAAGTCCATGCGTATGATATTGAACTTCCATAGTAAACAGTACTATTTGTAAATGTTGCCGTAGCACCTTTGATAGCATTTGCATTAGCACCCAATGCATTTGCTTGTGTTATACTTCCTGAGTTTACTGAAAAATCTACAATCGGTAATGATTCTTTTATTAGAATATGATTTGATTTAGTTTCTACATCTGATTGTGCACCATAATTATTTTTTACAGTAAGTGCTACTGTGTAAGAACCTGATTGTGCATACGTGTGTATTGGATTTCTTGAAACACCACCAAGACCATTAGCAGTATTACCATCACCAAAAGACCAACTATATTCTGTATCATTTAAGTTACTAAACTTAGAACCAAATACTAATGGGTCAACTATGTTATCAACACCTGTAGAAGTATCTTTAAATTTAAAAGTTCTTGATTTATCATCATCCATACTACCTGTTCTTTTAGTGCTTCCGGCTGTACTTGCAGTTGGGTGTGCTACAGTAAACTCTGCTGTGGGTGCTGATGGTGCTGAAAGTGTAACTGTTTCTGTATCTAAGTCATATTGTCCTGTAGGACTTGCTACAGTTAATTTTACTTTGTAAGTCCCCGCTTTAGTAAATGTATGTGTTTGTCGTTCTACACCTTTTGGATTTGTTGCATCAGGAAGTTGATATGATTCAGTAACGTGTGTATCTCCAAACTCCCAAGAACGTCTTATAATACTACCATATGAATCTTCTGATGTTAATTCTAATGGGTATGCTCTATTATATATTGTTCCTTGAAGTGTATTTGGTCCTACTAAATCTGTGTAACCACCTTGTGGTGCAGGTTTTGCATCACAACTAATTATTGACCTTACTGGAGTAATTTCTGCTGGATTTACTAATCTTAAAGTTTTTTCAGGATTAATTCTTTTACCACTTATTGAACCTGTACTGACATTAACATTATCTAAAAAAATAGAAGCAGATGGTTTTACTTCAGTTCTTATAAGTTCTCTAACTTGTATTTGTGGTCTTCTATAAAATCTTATTGGTTGATTATTTCTAGCTTTTGGATTTATCTGAATAATCTTATTGAATTTTACATTATAAACTCCTTGATATTCTGGAGGTATAAAAAAGTTTTCTGCTACTGCTTTAGCTACTGAAACGTCACCTGTAAATATTGGATCGGTTTCTATATTTAATTGTGCTAATAATTCAGGAGTTAGCGGTTGATTACCTATGAATTTTTCATGGTCTAATTCACCAACAATAGTTAGTACTGCTCTACCTGCAGGTGTTGTTGGATAAACCTCAACACTAATAGAACGACTTGTTCCCTGCATTGTAACATATTCAGGATCAAATATTGCATTAACAAATATAGGATTATTAGCATTATCTAATATTTCAACTAAAACCTCAGTATTTGTTTTTAGGAATTCAGAACCATTAATAGTAAAAGAACTTCTACCTTGCGGCAAAGTATCGACAACATCAAAAACTTGTAAAAATTCGTTTGATGTATCTTGTACTAATATATCTAATTGGTTTAGATTTCTTTTTTTGATTCTACGTTCTAATATCATATTAAAGAGGTGCCTGTTTAGGTTCAATAATAAATATTGTATATATTATTTTTTGTATTTTTTATTTCATAGAAAAGTATGAAAATATTATGAAATGATACTTATTTATATGGAAAAACTTGTAGACATAAAAATACATAAAGAATATAGGGATATTCTAAAACAATATTGTAAAGATAACGGATTGAAGATGTATGCTCTGGTTGAGCAACTTATAAAGAAGAACTGTCTTTTAGAGAAACCTACTAATGTACTTAAAAGTAAACCCTCTAAAAAACTAATATCAGGATAGTTTTACTGAACTATAACCATCTTCTTTTTTAATTTCTAATAGAGTATCTACTGCATCTCTCATGGTATCAATATGAGATACAATCAATGTAAATTGGAATTGTGTTTTTAGATATTGAAATAAATTATATACTGAGTTTAGGTTCTCACTATCCATCGTTCCCCAACCCTCATCAATAGCTAAGAAGTTACCTCTTGGTAAGTTAGATACATTTATCAATCCTACACGAATAGCAAGTGATGATATGAATCGTTCCATACCACTACTCAAGTCAAGAGGCCAAGTATTATCATTATCATATACTATGTAGTTATTGATGTTTTTACCATCCATTTCAAACGTCATTGTGAAATCAACCAATTGGGATAAGATATTGTTTACTTCATTTTCAATAGCAGGTAATGCTTTACTAATCAACTCATATGGAACACCATCTCTTTTGACTGCTTCAAGATAGTATTTGTAAGCAACGTGTTTCTCTTCTAATTCTTGAACCTCATCCATAATCTTAATAATTTCTTCTTTTTTATTTTCTGAAATTTTAAGTTCAATCTCTGTATCTTTTACGTTCTTATCTGCTGATTTTAAGTAAGTAGTTGTCATATCTAATTCTACTTCTTGTTTTGCAATATCTTGTTTTACTTTATTATTGTGAACTACATCTTTTTCTTGCTTATAATACTTTTTAATATTTTCTTCTACTGTAACATTCTTTTCATCAATATAGACTAACTTCTCACCCAAATGGTCTCTGTTTGTTTCAATAGAAACTAAATCATCATTAAGTTGTTCAAATAGTTGTTCACATTTATCAAATTGGTCTTTCTTGTTTTCAATATCACTATAATCTTTTATCTTAGAATCTAAATCATTTTTCTTTGATATTAATTTAGCAGATTGTAATTTATCATCCTCTAATAACTTTTTTGTTTCTCTTGCATCTTTTACGAAAACATTATTCATACAATACTTACAATCAGGATCGTATTCTAAATCACCAAGTTTTCTAATCTTATCTAACTTTCTCTGAACCTCTTCTTTTAATTTATCAATATCAATCTCAGTTTTCTCATAGTCATACTTAAAAGATTCTAACTCATTATATTTCTGAAGAATATTTTCTGTTTTGAATTCTTCTAATTGTTTTATAGTCATTGTCTTTGTAGATTCAATATGAGATATCTTATGTAATGTTTCTTGAAACAATGTTTGAGTTTGTTTATGTAATTCTTGATTATCTTTTAACTCTGATTGTAAAAGATTAATATCTGTTACAGTTTCGTCTATTGGTTTAATCTTTTGATTAAGTTTCAATATACCTTTTTGTAAAGTGTTAGCTTCTTTTTCTATTACTTTATATTCTTTTCTTTTATCTTTTAAATCGTTAGATAATTCACTTATACTTGTCTCAACATCTGCTAACTGTTCATCGTAATTAGTCTTACTGAAGTTTCTTAATACTGCTTGAACTTCAGATATCTCTTCGTTAGCTAATGTATACAATCTATCGAATACACCTAATCCCATGAATTGAGCAAGTAATTCTTTCCTTTCTTTCTGCGTTTTGTCTATGAAAACAGTATTCGCATTTTGTGCAGATAGTGTAGTTAGAATGAAGTCTTCGAATGTTCCTACCACTTGTTTTATGTTTGCGTTAGTTGTTCTTCTTTGGTCTCCATTAAGTGAAACCACTTCACCACTATCATCATATGTGTAAAAGTCAACATTTACTTTGACATGGCCATTACGTGCTTTTTTAGCTATTCTTTCTACAACATAATTTTGACCATTTACTTCAAATAATAATTTACATTTAAATGAATTCTTTTTATTGTTTAATACTGAACCTGCGCTGTAAGTTCTTGTGGATGTATCAAACAAACAAAAACATAGAGCATCTAATAAGGAAGATTTACCACTTGCGTTTGCAGCAAACAATCCTACTACACCACCAAGTTTTGTAAAGTCAACTACATTGTCTTCACCATAACTAAACATATTATCAAACTCAAATCTTTTAAGTTTCCAATCTACATTTCTTGTTATATTATCTATTGGTAAAGAACCATTTAGTTCACCATTGATATTCTTTATTTTTTTAAGTGTTTCATTATCTGGTAAAAAATTATTATTAAGATATTCCTCAATCATCTCATATTGAAAATCAGGATTATTTACGTCACCTAAATCTAACTTATTACCATCTCTAACCTTATCCTTGAGAATATCAGTTCTGTGAACCACAACTTCTTTAATACCATGCTTGTGTTGTATTACTGCTAAACATTTTTTAAGTTCGGTACCTGATGTATTAGCCACCTTTACTCTTAGTCTAGCTTTCTTTGGTAAATTACCTAAGTCTGTTGGTAGTTTACCATCTTGAATGTTTATTGTATAATATCCATAATCATTTGGTATCTCAATATACTCTGATGTTCTTTTTGGAACATCCCATAGAAGATATCCTTTACCAATTTCCTCACCATGATTTTGTTGAACCAATGAACCACAATATGCAATAGTCTTTTCTTTGTTTACAAACTGACGTTTATGAATATCACCAAGTAATCCTAAATCATATCCTTTAAATTTATTTATATGAACGTCTGATGGTAATTTAAATCCTAAATCAGTTTCTGCCTTATCAACCGTCCCATGAAATAGAACTACTTTAGTATCACCCTCTACTTGGTCTGATGTAATAAAGTCTTTTTCATCACTCCAACAATCCCATACTACGAACTTAGTATCAGCGCAAGTATAAACACCACTATCTTTTAGATAATGTAGGTTTGGATGATTTAGATTATTTACTATGGGTGTGAGAACATCAAGACGTGAACGATTGTTTAGATTACAATCATGATTACCTGCAATAATAATAGTAGGAACAATATCAGAAAGGTTCTTGAACAATCTTGATAATTGGTCTACTAACTCAGGAGACATATCACATTTAGAATGTGCTATATCACCACCAATATATGCTACTGCATTGTCTTTATTCTCTTTTACTTTTTCATATAAACGATTGAATACTTCTTCATATTCTTTATGTCGTTTAAGGTTTCGGATTTGTATATCCGATATGTGGTGTATATGTTTTAACTTACGAAACGGTACTTTTACTTGCAACATGCCCTCTTAATATTTTTTTAACTTTAGGTAGATGTTTATTAGCCACAACTATATCCCAACCAAAGGTGTCTCCACCTTTTTGGTAAGTTGCGCACACATTAGTATCACATTTTTCAACGATTGCATTAACTGCATCGATTGATTCTGTGTATACTTTGTGATATCCATCACCAAATGCCCAAACATTATTTGACATACGTAATTACTCCTATTTTGTAATATATATACGTCAAATAAATTTTTAATCAATTTTATACTCATCTAACCCCAAGTTTCATCTTCATCATATCAGAAAAAGATAAACTTTCTTTACTTTTTTTTATTAAATTAATAGTTTTTTCGAATCCAAGTTCACTTGGGTCTTTATCTTTAAGTGTAATCATATTAACATCTATCTGATATGATTTTAGTTTATCTACAATCTTCATACTATCCTTTTGTGCATCAGAATCTAATATTAGATATACTTTTTTAACTTTACGTTCTACAAATCTTTTTAATAGTTTTGGTGGTATGGTTTTACCAAATAGTGGTATAGCATTTCTTTTGATTGCTATAGCATCGAATACACCCTCACATAATATAACAGGCTGATTCCAATCAATCATAGATTCAAACCCAACTACATCTTTACTTACTCTTGGGTTTTTATATTTCATAGTTCCACCATAGTAATCCCTACCAACAAAATAATTTAACGTAGTATCTTTATCATAGGATGGAATTATAATCCTATATCTATATAATCCCTCTTCACAATACCCAATACCATACTTTAATATTTCTCTTTTAGTTATATCCCTTTTTTCCAAATATCTCATAGCATTCTTATATTCAGGACTTTTTTCAGCACCATTCCACAATGGGATAAATTCTTCTGGAAGAGATAGAGTTTTTACTTCATCAGTTTTTTCATACTTAGGATAGTATGTATTACCAACTATATCACGAAGTTCATCAAAATACTTTTGAGGTGCTTTGACTTTTTTAAATAATTGAAATAAGTTATGACCACCAGATTCAGAAACCCAACAATGCCACTTCTGAGTTTGTATGTTTATCTGAAGTTTAGGTTTATGATGTGATACAAAAGGAGACCAAAACATATATTCATTGTTTTGACCTGTTTTTGTTGGTTGACTATTTATTACTCTTGTTAAGAGATTTAATAACTTTTGACTCATTTGATAAGGTCTATAAAATCCTCTAATTCTAAAACTGCATATGTTTTACTACGATTTCTTTTAAATATCAAAACGGGAGGGTAATCACCACTATTTTCTTCAGCTTGATTTAAAGATTCCCATATATTGATTTTTTCTTGGTTCTTACATTCGAATGAATAAGGAATTTGTCTTCTTGCTGCAGGTGACAATTTAATATCTTCACCTGTTTCACCCATAATAGCTGAACGAACATCATCTGGTTCTAATTCTTTGAATGATTCAAGAAGTAATTCTTTTATTTGATTTTGGAGTCTACGACCCTTTGATTTAGCAGAACGTGTTTTCATAGTAACGATAATAAATATATGAAAATTATGTCAAAAACTATTATTTTTTCCTCATGTGCATAGCTGCCATTTTTCTACCATATCTTTCTGCTTTTTCTTCATAGAAGTTATCATCGTGAAAATCTTTACCTTTATTAACAGCAATATCTCCTGCTCTTTGATATTTCTTTTCATATGTTTTTGCACCATACTTCTTTCTGTCTTTAGCATGGTCTATTTCGTGATATATGGTAGTTAAAAAATCTTTCATAGTTGCATAACTTGGTCTTATATATATAATATCTTTATTCCAATCATAGTCTGCTTTATTAGAACCACCTTGAACTTTTACTTTAGATTTCAATCCTTGTTGTTTTATAATTTGTCGTGCAGTATCAACGAAATCAACTCTTTCAATTAATTCTTTTAGTTTTGGCATTCTTCTAAATGTAACAACTTTTCTACCATTAATAGTTGGCATTCCATGTTCGTCTTTACCAATACTTTTAACTTTAGTTTTTTTATTTTTAAATCTACCTGTAAGAATTGTATCACCTACATTGACATCTATTTTTATATCTTCTGATAAAGATTTTCTAAATCCTTGATGTATAATTTTTGCTACTTTTTTTCCAAATTCTTTATCTGATGGGAAATGTGCTTTGGCTACTATTCTTGAATTTGCTATGTCTTCTGCAGCCATATCTAATTCAGGAGTCATATGTGGTATCATACTCTTTAATACTTCTGCTACTAAGTAACCTTGTGTGGCGTGCCCACTTGGATAACTTGGTGTTTTCATACTATCTAATTTTGTACCATTTAAATCTATACCATAAAACTCTGCTATTTGATAAGGTCTTGGTCTATTGTAATTATATTTTGCAGTCATTATGAATTTACGAGATTGTTCTACCAATGTGTCTATTATTTTTTCTCTTTGTGGCGTGTGAGCATCAAATTCTTTTAGTAATTCAACAAAAACTTTTGGAACTTCATCGTATTTTTTAGCATAATCTTTATCAGTTTCTAATGATTGTAAATACTTTAACTCTTCTAAAGTTTTTCTACTATCATTTTCATGTGGTGGATTGTAAGGAATCATTACATCCATAAAGTTAGGTGTCTCCATAGTCATTCTTTTAGAATGTTTTTCTTTAGGAACTTCCCTATACTTCATAGTTCTAAGTGAAATAAACTGTTTAAGATTTATCATTATCTTCTGATTCCAAACTGTTGTGGTTTGTCAGCTTGTTTAGCTAACCATTTTTTATGTTGTTTTGCAGTTCTACCCTCAGTAGCCCACTTTTTATTAAGAAATGCTTTCTTTTTTTTGTTATCTTTTGCCGTTCTATTTGGCATCTTTACCTCCCATAACTTTTTCTACACCAGCTATTCCGAAACAACCTAATGTAATATATAGAAAACTATTATACACAAAATCGTTTATGGGTAATTCCATACCCATATAACCTGTTAATAAATCTGTAAGACTATATAAAGTCATTACAGCAAATGACATAAAACCTATTATTGTTTTTTCGTTAAACTCATTCTCATCTTTGAAAATGTCTTTGAATGCCATTTTATTTCCCCTGTTTTATTTTTTCCCTTATTTTTACTATTCTCTCTTTTAAATCTTTCTTCACCATCATCATATCTTTTGGTGATACTCTAATTCTTTTCTTTCCGATTTCTCTCGGCTCGTCTACGTGAAATGTCTTCATAATTATCTCGGTGGTTTTAAATCCCAAGGACCCCAATGTTTATGTTTCAATACATTTATACTCACTTGTTCAGGAGTATACTTATAAAGTTTAGTTCCTTTTACAGGTGCTTTTAGTAAAGCATAATATAATTGTTTTGGAAATTTAATATTATTTCCATTACTTTTATCAATACACTTTCCACCTTTTTCTACCCAACAATGTCCGAAAGGTTTTCCATCAGTTTGAAGAATACCAACTCCATGCACTAATCTTGTAGAATCATCTGCTCCAATGATTTCTCTACCATTAGCTGCGTAACAATCTCCATTAGCCACTTTATTTCCAATCCCAAAGTTTAATCATATTATAAGTTACTCCTACACCAATAGTGGGTGTTGTCAATCCAGTATCACTATTATAAAGAACACCCAACATTGGTCCTATTGAAATTTGATTTCTTGGTGGTTTTAGTTTAATCACCTCACTTTGTCCACCTTTTATTTTCAAATTCAAAAATTCATTATCAGGATAGATTGCTCTAAACTCATATCTATCTAATTTTTCTATTTCAGGAGGTCCTAAACTCAGTTCTCCTTCAAAATCAGCAATAGTTTTGGCATCAACTATTTTATTGTCTTTAATTCTTAAACCAGTTCTACCAAATACTTTAATATAATTATCTTGATTTCCAAATTCCTGTAAAAAAGGAACTGTAGAAGATTCAAAAGTAGCTAAATCTAATTTCATTACTTCAAGAGTATCAATTAAATTTTTCAATCGTTGTTCGTATTCTTTACTCCATCTTACAATTTCATATAATTCTGTAGAATATTTTTTAATTTTTTTATCTTGTGTATCATTATCTATTTGTAATCTTCTTGTTACAGCTGATAAACTATCTATAGAACTTTCATTAGCTACTATCAATTGTTCTTGTCTAGTACTATCCTTTACCAAGAAATCCATTTCTTTTTTTGCATAGTAATAACGAACAGTAAATATACTTAAAATAAATATAACATTTAATGCTATACCTAATAACGTTGATTTTGTCATTTTAACCTTTTATTTTAAATCCTTAGTTGCATCATCAATTGCTTTTCTTAATGCACCACCCAACTCACTACGACTAAATGGAACACCATCTTCTTCAATCTGTAAACCTGTTGCGGATACTTCTGTATCAATTTCACCTATACCTCTACTTGCAATTACTTTACCATTAGTATTATCTTTCATCAATACGTTTAATCTTACTTGCGTTCTTGTCTTTCTTCTATTAAATATACCAACAATACTAAAAGCCTCATTTGGTCTACCGATATAAACTATCTCTGCTGATACAGTAAAGTTTGCATTACCATCCTCAACTAAAAGATAATTACTTTCTTGAAATTGTTCTTGTAATAACTCTCTAATACCCATTGTTATTCTATCGTCTTTTATACCGACATTCTCACTTGTGCTTACAAACTTAGATACAGTTAATGTTGGTCTAATTAAATCAATATCAAGAATAGCAGGTTCTGGCAAGTTTTGTGCTTTAGCTTCAGCTCTAGCTTTTTCTCTTGCAGCTTCACGTTCTATTTTCATTCTTTGTATTTCACCTTGACCACTAGCTACACTACTTAACATTAGTGTTAACATTACCAAAGTAACTAACTTAAATCCCCATTTTATTACGTTAGTTTTTAAATAATTCATATTATATTTCTCCTAAAAATAAGTTCCAAATAATATACTGAAACTCTTATCTCTTTCCCCATAATCATTAACTACGGTGTTATATCCCATTGAAACACCTAAGTTAAATGTAAAAGCCTGTCCTAATCTCCAATCAAACGAAATCGTTGGAAAAAAGATAATCGGACTTCTTAATAATAAATATCTATCCTCCCAAGAATCACCACCAATATTATTATCATAATATCTAATAAGTGTATATGCTAAATAGTTAGAAAATGTAACCTTTACTTGATTAAAATCAAATGGAAATTGTTGTCCATATACCATTGTAAGATTACCAAAATTATTACCACTAACTTTTCCAAATGAACCTGTAAGAACAAATGCTTCAGGTTGTTTTTTCTGTAGTGATTTTGCGTATGAAGCTGACATTAACCAATCCCAACCCTCAAATGTTTTATATGTCAGAGCACTTCCATTCCATACTATGTTTTGTTTTTTAGCTTTAAACTTAAATCCTTGTCCATATGTAACAGAACCTTTTCTAAAATCATCTGTAAAATTAACATTACCATCGTGTCGTTTACTACCATCAAAACTTGTTGCAGTATAAACACTATTAAAAGATGTTATCCATTTTTCTTCACCTTGTGTAGAACGAATAGCATAGTTTACCTGTTGTGGGTCTGTAGATATATCTTCTGACTTACTAAATTGTTCACTAATATTTTCTGCAATTACAGAGGATAGTATTTCTTCTGCAACCTTTACAGCACAAGGAAATAAATCTTCAAAGTCTTGAAAAACACTTTGTGTCCATTTTTCTAACTCACCAGTTAATACTTCTTCTAACGTAAAAAACTTAGTACGATTGTAATAAGTTACTTGAAATCCTTGTTGTTCATTATTAAGTGTATAGTTACTACGAACTACAGTTTGTTCACAAGGGTCTACATATGAATAAAAAAAGGATTGGGCAGAGATACTACTCAATAAAAATAAAAAACTTAGTAACCTCTGCCTCATTCATTTTACCAACCTCGTCTGTCAATTGCTTTTATAACATTGACTACGGCTGTCTCCATAGCTTTATTTGATGCGGAACTTAAAGAAGATTGATTCCATTCCATATTAGGATTCATAAGAAATCCTTTACCTACGGTTGAAGCTCTTCCTTGACCACTACCAACAACATATTGTGTATTCTCGTTGTTAATTAACTTAACCTGAATACCAACTATTGTTTCGTTAATAGTCTCCACCTTACCTGCTTTTATTTCTTCTTTTAGATTTACAGCAAAATCATAAATGGTTACATAACCAGAATACTTTGCTGTTGTGATTTTAGCATTGTTAGCTTTCAAATCATTTCTGATTGCTAACTGCATATCTCTGTCGGCTTCAATCATATTAAATCTACCGATATAAGATACAACGTTCTGAAGTTCTTGTGTTAGACCAAAAGCAACTCTCTTCTCAGCTAGTTCAGGATATCTTTCTTCCATTTCCTTATTAGCTCTTACTTCAAGAATTTTTAATCCATCAACTTTAGTTACAACAACTTCATCCATTGATTTTTGTTTTTCATACTCACCTACATATTGTTCTGTTTGAACGGAAGCGGCACATCCAATTATCTGGGACATTACGAAACCTAAAACAGTAAACAATACAAAACGATAATTGTTTTTCATTGTTATCTCCTATTTAAAATCTGCTAAAGGGTCTTTAAGTAATTCTTCTAACTTCTTAATTTCTCTTTTCAAACCTTTGATTTCATTGGTTAAGTTAGCTACATCTTTATCATAAGATTTAACTTTAGGTGTTTTTAAGTTATCAAGTTTATCACGAAGATATTTAATATCCTCATCATATCCCTCTAACTTAGATGTTACTAATTCTATATCACTTGCTTCTGCAAAACCATCTACAACTTCTTCCAACCCATCAATACGACCAGTAAATGAATACCAACCTGCTATTCCTGTAGATAGAACTGTTACAAGAGCTATGATATTTTGGATTGATAATCCAAACTTTTTATTTTTCATATCCTCTATTGCGGATTCTGCATCCACTACTTTATTTTTTGCCATTTTACAACTCCAGGTTTATTGTTAATCTAATTGTGTTACTTAAAGGTAACGTCTTGTCTCCATAAATATAACTCATACCAATAACATATTTGTCATATTTAAAATCTAATCCAAATGTAGGATAAGTTAATTCATGTGTAGTATCTAAATAATATCCTAACTTTCCCCATAACATATTTTTATAATTGTAACTTGTTCCCATACCGAATGTTGAATGTTTTTTCATCTTATTAAGTTGTCCGTAAAACATCCATTCTTTATATGGGTATGTTCCTGCTACATTTACACTTGTAGGTAATTCTGATTTAACTCCACCAAATTTAGGTGCTATTCCAAAGTTCTGAACCATAACATCTAAGTCCAAATCTCTATACACTTTAGGAAAATATCCACCAACACTAAAAAGAAATCCAGTTGCAGTTTGTGTATGTAAATCATGTGTAATTATTTTTGTATCAAATCCTAAATGAAATGCACTTGTATCATAATTAATTGTTCTAGCGTAATTAAATCCATATACTGCACTTAATGGTGTAAATTGTCCTTGTATAATTCCAAACTCATCTGCTTGATTTTGCTCTCCATAATTAAAGAACATAACATTAGCTCCAAATTCGCCTCTGTCAAAGTTTAGGAAATTGTAGTTCATATCATTTACAATATTAGTCATCCAATTAACTCTACTAAAACTAAAATGGTCTTTATTAAAAAGATTACGTGCTGGATTTAAATATGGTAGTGTTACGTTACCCATTGAACTCATTTGAGCAGTAGGTGCTATGGTTAATATTCTATTAGCTTGTGCTAATAGTTGACTACCTAACGATAATAATATCATTAAACCGAATAATATCCAAAATTTATTTTTTTTCATTTTTTTCTTCCATTTTTTCTGAAAACCAAACAATAAGTTTCATCGTATAATATAATGCTGGCAACAATGCTGCTACTGCTAAGAAAAATTGTCCCTCATTCATTATTTCACCACCGTAAATTTGTTTGCTTTAAGTCTTGTCTCTGTTTCCAATACGAAGATATAAACACCAGGTTCTAAAGTCTTATGATTTTCATATACGCTCATTTCAGGCAACCAAACACTTGGTTCGTTTGTAAAATCGAATGTATGTAATCCAGCCATTACGTGTTCATTTAGTAATGTTCCAACTCTCTGACCGATAGAATTTAGAATATAAAGTTTAACATTTTCTGATTGACTTATGTAAAACTGAAAGGTTGTATTTTCTTGAAATGGATTTGGATAGTTATAAGTTATTTCACTATTTTCAGGTTCTCCACCACCGAATGCCCAATACTTATTCCATACTAATACTTCACCATCTTTTCTATCCATCAATAAGTCTCTAGCGTTTGGTGTTCCAGCGGCGTGTTTACCAACAAATCGTATTGGAGCACTTGTCCACTCAGCATCAGGAAAGTCTGCTTTAAATAATAATTTTATTCCGTCAATCTGTTTATCTATGTGATACGTTTCAGGTGAATTACTTGGTGAATAATCTATACCACCAAATGAAACTTTTTGCCAACCATTTACAGGTTCGTGAAGATTAACATATGTAAACCAAGGACCTGGTAGAACGTCTGTCTTCATATCTATAAAGTCCAACTCATCTACTTTAAACTCTACTTCAAATTCAAATCCTGCTATAAGAACTCCCTCATTTGGTGTAATCGTTAGTGGTATTTCTATTTGATTACCAGATTGAACTCTAACAGTAGAGTCAGCAGGTAATGACAGAATAACATCAACATCACTTCCAAAATTATTAGAACTAAAACCTTTTGATGAGTTGAGAGATGGTTCATCATTATCTACATTAATTTTATTTGCGTGTCTTCCTGGTGGACTTCCACCCCAACGATAAAATGTAGTACCCTCATTATCAATGTATCCATCGTTAGCAGTTCCTCTACCAGTCTTACCATCATCTCCAACCTCTTTTACTTTTGTACCTGTAGTGTTTAAGTCACCTGTAAAATAGTATCCAACATCAGGTAAAAGATAATCTGGATTATCATCATTATCAGTTCTGTTTGGCGCCCAAGATGAATATCCATTTCCAAGTACTATGTGAAGTGTATCTAATCCTGTTTGGTGGTCATCCATTAATGGGTTTATAGTTTCTATCTTACCATAGGTTAATGCTTTTTGAGCCGTAGCTAAAGCTCTTGTTGTGGTTATTGGTGAATACTCTCCATTATTTGCTGATGGTGTAGAACCACCAGAAGCTCTATCTCCACCATTGTTTGTATTGGCAGTTGTATTCTCATCCCAATATATTGTATACTCATATTTGTTTAATCTTGTTTGACCATTCAATGTATTATAATATGTATAGTTTAATGCACTACCACCCTCTTCAAATTTTTCTATTGAAGCCCAATCTTCATATGTGTCTCCATTGTGATGAGTATAGTTTGATAACAAACCAGCTGAGTAAGACCATAGTATATAAGTGTCGTTTAAGAAAAAGTCATCGTCACCATCTACATCACCGATTAAATATTCTATAGCAGTTAGTGTGTCTATTCGTGTACCACCATATTTCCAACCAATGTCATTTGTGTTGTAATTGTGATGTTTACCTGATTGAAAATTAAATGAAAGTATAGCATCGGTTACATTTGTAATAGCAGTTCTGTCTACCTCAAAGTGGTCGTGTGTTTCTATATTATCACTAGCATCAGGTGGCCAGAATGAAACACGATACCTATTGTTTCTTGGTAATTGTATTTGATAATATCCTTTGTCGTCTGTATAAGTTGAATCATAATAAGAGATACCTAAGAATCCCTCTTTTGGTAAAGTATGGTCAGCTGTTGATGCGGTATTACCATCAAGAGCTTTTTTATTGTATCTAAATGTTGCTGTGTGGTCACCAATAACATCATCACTACCATCTTCATCTGCTGCATTAGCATCGTTTGCTATGACTTCTAAATTATACCAATTAGTTATTCTCGGATTAAAGTTAGCTTCGTTTCTATCTAACTCAAATTTTACTTTCCAATATGGATATGTGTTTTCTGCTGGTGCATCCCAAGCAGCTCCAATAGCTCTAGAATGACCTTGAGCATATCTATAGTATCCCTCAACGTCAACAAGTTTTGGATGTAGAGTTATATCACCACGTGCACCATCTAAGTTGGTTGACTCTGTTCCATAGTTACCATCTATATAAACTTGATAACCAACGGCATAATTTCCATCAGTTACATAGGTATAATATCCTGTATTGTTTTCGTATTCGGTAGCTACTCTAAATGCTCTTGGGTGAAAGTTGTCAGCTACATCATCTACTTTAAAATGTAATTTTAATAATTCTTTTTGTACACCATCACCACCACCAAATTCGTGTGTACCCACATTATGAGATACCATTGTTATTCTCAACCAATCATATCTAGCATCGGTGGCTGACTTTTCATTACCATTACTAGCTATACCATCGGTATATCCTACATCAGCATAACGAACTACCTCATAAGAATAGTGGTGTCCATTTTCTGCATTATCACCCTCAGTCCAACTAGCTATATGTGCACCTTTCTCTACGTGAGTTGAGTCGTGAGACCAAGTAAATATGTCATTATCAAATACAATGTCTAAACGAAAAGCACTAACACTTGCATCATTGTCATCAATCGTGACGGCAACCGTCATTACATCATCTCTCCAAGCATCAAAGTTATTATTTTTGTGTGCTGGTGTAGAAGTGTCATCAGCTAAGTATGTTCTCAAGTCGTGAGTAACTTGGTCTCTCCACCACATCTTTGGTGTCTTATATGTTCTCGATTGCATTAACCTAATGATAGGTGTTTGAGCTTGTATGAAACCCATAACCATCAAAAGGGTTATCAAGAATTTACGCATTAAAATTCTCCGTTATTTAAAAAGGGACATTTCTACCTCGGACTGAGGTGTAGTAAAAACACTTTTATACGTTAATAAATATAATATATATTGTGTTAGATATCAAATCTGACGATAAATTTTAAAGATAAATCATCATCATTTTTTATTGGTCTTCCTAACTTTCCTACCACCAATAAATCATTTTGATCGTTATATAAACCAATTGTAGTTACATATGGTCTAAACTCGGAATGAGTTGCGAAACCCTGAACCTCTTCAGTTGGATTATAAAATGTTGCTAAACTTCCTGTTCCATTTGTTGGGTTATCACCTGGCGCAAATATAGAATGTATGTTTGGTGTATTTTCAGCTACTCTCATAGAACCACTTCTATCTTGTGTTATAGAAATATTTGTCGTAGAATTATACTCACCCTCATTTGCAGTTACACCGATTTCGTATTCATAATGAGTTTGTGTTGATTCAAATTGTAATTGAAATCCATCACCACCTTTTCCAGTTCCAACATTAGAATAACTTCCTGTATCTGTGAATACCAACATTCCATGTTCATAGAATACATTACCTACTTGAGAACCTGAACCATTAGCTGATGCTGAACGTTGTGCAAAACTTGAAGAAAAGTTGTTATCATATAGATTACCTTTTCTATCATCCACAATTGTAAATGTAGAATCTGCTGAATCGTCTGTTAGTTCGATAGAACCAGGATTTATTTTTTCACCATAGAACTCACGTGGAACTGTAATAGCAGTTAGTGAACCATGTAGTTTTCTTATTGACTCTGAATGGAAACAATAAGAATTGTAGGGATTAGGCCAATCCCTATAATACATATGCTTTATCTGTCTGAATACTGGAATATGAAAAAACGAATGACTAAATGGTGCTGTACTATTAGTGAATGTCGTTTTGTCTGCAGTATCAACTGCGAAAGCATACATACTTGATGATGTGCCAGTTAAACCAAAGACTCCGCTACCACTATCGATATCGCTTACGGTAAATCGTTTGTTGGTAACAAACTGTTTTACTGATACATCGGATGGGTCTACATTTTTAAACACCCAAGTCTCCTTGTATTAGTAATCTAACTTAACTTTGATTATAGCTTCTCTGCTAAAACTCTTCAGTATTGGTTTACTTAATTTAGCAACTGCTAACAATTCATTAGTATCATTATATAATCCAACCGTTGTAATGTACGATTTAGGATCGTTTTTAAATGATGCGTTTGTTAATGCTCCATCAGAAGCAGTAAAGAATGTAGGGTTGTTACTAAAGTTAAATTTCTGATTCGTTGCTCTTGCAAAGTAATGTGTTGTGTTAAGTTGTTCTTCTCTTCGTGATACAAAGTATTCACCTCTCTTTATAGCGTTATAAAGACCACCTGCATTGTTTCCGTCTACACCAGAACCACTACCAAGTGTTATAGAACCACTTACACTAACTGTGTCAGCATTTAATACAACGATGCCTAAGTCAGGATAAAATAATCCTAAACCACCACCTGGATTAGATGCTGCTGCTGTTTTAGTTACTGCAGTTCCTGTTGCGATTGAACCACTAACAACGTTAAACACTCTTCCACCTGCGTTGACACTTGGATTTGTAGTAGCACCACTATCATCAATCAGCTTCACAAATGAACCTGTATGTGATAATTGGTTTCCTACAGTTATACCAACACTACCACTCAAGTGTAGTTCCCAATTGCCTGGATCCATCTTCTCACGAAGTCTTGCTCTACCCATAGTCAATACATAAATTCTATCAGAATCTACACTACCACCAAATGTGAATTTAGAATCACCAGGTGTTAAGAGTAGGTTTCTGTATTGTGAGTAAATAGCTTTACTTGGATAGTTTCCTGTTTGTCCTAATGAACCACTACCATTTCTATCACCGAAAGCTACAGAAAATTGAATCTCTGCTTCGCTATCACTAGCTGGATCGGTTTTATACATATCATAGTAGTATTGTCCATTACTTGAACTTTGTGTTGAGGATGTAAAGAATGTAGTAAGTGTTCCAACACCACCACTCCACATACCTGAAGATACAGTTTGTCTTAGATTAGATACTATATCTTGTGCGGGATCAAATCTTGTAAAAATTTCAGCCATGACTTATCTCCTACGCGTTACTATTAACAGTTATAGGAACTGTCGTAACAGCGCCTGTTTCGTTTCCAATTATTGTAATTTGTGTTACAATCTTGGATGTGGTACTTCTTGCGATAATTGAGAAAGTTTTACCAATAACTGATATACTTTTCTTTCTTTCTGCATCACTCAAGAATACAGGAGTTGTTGCTCCACCAGTTACAACTTCACCACCAGCTGCTACAGTTAAATCTGCTGCATCTGAGTTATGAAGAATAACGGTGTATCCTAATTGTGCGTCTGAACCATTCTTGGTATCAGGTGATATCGCTGATTTTTGTCCTGCACTTGTAAATGTCAAACCAGTTGATGGTATTGGCAATTCAAGTATAGGCATTTTACTTGTTCCTTTAGGTAATGTAACCAACTTGTATCTCATAATCTGATTTTCATCAGGAAATGCTTCCAACATTGGTAGATTTTCTATGGCTGAACCATAAGAATTAGTACCATTTGGATGAGTTACATCATAAAGTCCGTAATCTATTTCATCATCACCAAGTGCGAACTTAGTAATTTTAAATTCATCACCGCCTCTTGCTAATAACTCTCGACCTTTTTTAGTTAGTATAGCGTCTACGGTTGTTGATGTGTTATCAAGATAACCCATGTTGTGTTCTCCTATTTCGAATTTGTGATTTTATCTTTAGAAAAGTATACCTTAGTTATAAATATATACTAATCTAATTTATCTCTCAGTTTTTAATCTTGACTTACCTGGTTCTTGAACCACAAGTCTTGTTTGTTTTGTATCGCTCGTTTCTACTGGCGAAAATCCATCAGGTGTTGTATCTATCGTTTGTAAACAACCCTCATAGAATAAATTTGCTAAGTTAGAGTATTGGTCATATTTTGCATCATGTCTTGAACCTGTAAATGATGAACTATATTGGTATTTACCATCTAATTTATATGTTGCACCATATCCATTTGCTACAGAAACACTTAATGAACTGGTGTAAAATTTTAATAAATCGTCATTGTGTTCTGATAATCTTGACTCACTAATGAATGGTTGTAATCCCTCACTAAATACATAATTTGGACCACCTCTTGTTACTGAAGCTGTATGATAGTTACTACCATAATTTCCAAGTCTATCTATTGACTCTAATTTATATAATCCATTACTTCTAAATTGTTCTGAACCAAAGGATGCTGAATGATTACTATCGTATCCAATTGTTCCATTGTATGTTTTATATTCTGCACTTGCTGAGAATAAATTCTCTGCTGCGTATTGTGTTAAATCTATCTCACCTCTAAATGATAAGTTGTCAAAACTCATGGAAGTGTGTAATACTGCTTTACTTCTTTCAAATATGTTTGGTTCTATAACTATACCAAATGTTGTGTTAGCTCTTGCTGGCATAAACTTTCTTGCTAAATCAAATATAGAATTATCATAATACTTTATAAGTCTCATATAATCCCAAAAGTTATTTGGTGAACTATATTTTTGCCAATAAGACTCTGCTACCTTTTTCAATCCACGATATCTATATTTGTGTTGGTCTCTTGGGTCTCCAATATATTTATCAAAATTTAAATCAGCTACAGAACGAATGATATCTTCGTTAATAACATCGGATGGTGCAAAGTAAACACCAACTCTATTAGAATCTACAGGAGCTAAATCAAATGATGACTCTTCCATTTTCTTCTTTGGATTTAAATTACCTAATAATTTAGAATCTTCTATCCTAATCTTACTACTCATTATTCTATTTGGTCCAAGATTAGGAACTAATAACTTATGCTCCTCTTCTATATTAACAAAGAAGTTGCCTGTAAATCCTACAGCACTTCCTGTTTCTGTATAACTTATATCACCACTAACATCAGAAATATTTTTATCAGTACTTAAATTTTTATTATCATTAAATGAAAACCTTGTAACTAAATCGGTATAAGAAGCTGATGCGTGATTACCATTATATGCATTTGGTGCAGCTACGTGGTTGTCAAACTTAGACTCACTTAAAGCAGTCTTCCACAATCTAAACTCCATCATAGAACCTGTAAACTTATTGTAGGTTGCTTTACCACTTGAGTTTGCTAAACCACCAATATAAAGTTTATTAGAACCAGAATGGAAAGATGTATTATAGGTAGAACCTGTTATTGTCATAGAAGCTGATTGTTCTAAGAATATCTTACTTCTACCTGCATCATATCGTTTTGCATATAACGTGTAGTTAATACTTTGATTAGACCTATCGGTTGTTAACTCAGCACCACTTGATGATTTTCTTGTCAACATTACTGAGTTAAAATCAGTATCATATATTGGGAAGTCATTAATAGATGATGATAAGAATCCATTAGAACCTGATAATACAAAATCTATATTACCTCTTGCATCTGTAGAACCGTTATCTCTTAATAATATTCCCCATCTAAACTTATCAGAACCAGAATCTTGTGCTTCTAACAAATATCTGTTATTTATTCCACTACCACTATTTGCTCCAGCAAATCTAAGTTCTACAGTATTTGGTCTTGTAGTAAACTTTGGCCATTTGGTTTTTACATATTGACTTCCAGAAAATGCTAATGCTTTATCGTGTTTTCTTTGTATTAAGAACTGTCCTGTTTTTCCTTTAACATCAGGACCTCCGAACTCTCTAACTCTTAATATTGTAGATGGTATACCATAACAGTTTATAAGACTTTGTAATGCTCTTGGTGTTCCTTTTGTTTTAAGAAAGAAAGGTAAGTTATTAACAAGTCTTTTTTGTATTTCTGCTTGTATATCTTTTTCTGGTTTAGATGAATACTGAACGTAGGTTGAACCTGATAAGTATTGACCTAAATGCCATCTTTCTAATGATATTAAATCTTTATTTGATTTTACATTCAATCCTAATCCTTTTGCTACATCAAATACTAACTCATCTGCAAATCCCTCATTTCTATCTACAATACCCTCACTACGATCGTGTATCTTATCCATATGACTAATGTATGTCCATATGTTATCATAGAACTCACCAATCATTCCAGCAAACTTCACAAAATCATCATTACCACTATCTTCTCTTACAAATTGTGGTAATAGATTTTTTATACTATTTCTATTTGATGCATCATATGCACTAGCACTTGTTATTTGTCCATCATACCAAGTTGATGCTTGTGAAGCAGTAACGGGATAATTTATGTATGGGTCTGCATAAGTTCCTGCACCACTTGACTTAGGCCAGGCAGCATCGTATCTAATTGTATCTGCTAACACAGAACCTGATACAAATGATGTTGAGGTTTCCCATAGATATTTTTCGTAACCTGTAAACCCTTGTTTAACCTCTCTTATCTTTCTATCCCATTTTCTTATATCAGTAGTGGAAGCGCTTGTAGCAGCCATAGAAGAACTCTCAGCCATGTAAGCATCTATATTAGTAACTTTGGTTTTAAAGTTTATAAGTCTTTGTTCGGCTGAACTAAAGTTTACAAAGTTAGGATAAACTGAATAATCTATGTTTAAATCTACACTTGCTAAACTTGCAGATACTAATGTATCTTCAAAATCTTTTTTAATTTTTGGGTCAGTTGTCTTTAATGTATCTTGAGTTACAAAAGCTGTTTGTCTATCCCTTACAGGAGAATCTAAAGAATCTACATCTGGACTTCTAAGAACTGTGTAATCTTCTTCGTCTGCTGGTGGAACTAATATAACTTCTTCTGTAATCGGTGGTATAATTTCTTCTGCTACTAATAACTCATCACCTTTTACTACAGTTTGATTAAGAGGTTCATCTAACTTCATTACAAATGAATGTGGATACTCTTTAACAGTAGAATCATCCAACTGTATATTAGTCACTAATGCTGACACATCTTCGTCAAAATTGAGACTTGTTTTTAAATCTTCTATTTTAAAGTTTGGGTATGTTACATTATATGTTAGTCTTGCTCTTGGGTCTGTTCCTTGATAATCACCCTCAACTACACCATTCTCTTGAGCTTTCTGATTAAAATCTGTATCAAGTTTTACTGTATTCTTATTTATAACTTCTACAATCTGTGCTCTAAATGAACTATAGATTGGTTTAAACGTTCTAACCTCTTCTGTTAAAAACTCTGGTGATGGTTCTGGTGGATTTTCAGGTGGTAATTGTCTTATTGGTATAATATCAGGCTCTACAATCTTAGTCTCTTTAGGTAAAGCTGGTGGAACACGTTGAGTTTCTATATCTGGTGCACCTGGTTCAGGGTCTTCATCAGTTTGAGCTGCTTTTACAACTTCTACTATGGTTGTCGATTGATTACCATAAACATCCATAGCAACTTCACTATCTGCAGATTGACCTCCAGCTTCGAAAGATGCATTTTCAGCTGGTCCTTCAGCGCTTGGTTCATTAAAAGTGTTACCACTTCCAATTATACCTCGTTCTCTTGCTTCTTCCCTTGTTAATCCCATTATAAATCGTAATCATCTCTTGTAGATGACCCTCTGTTAGTATTTGCACTTGGTCTTTGACTTGGTTTGGATGCTGCTTGTTTAAGAGGATTTAATTCTCCTTGAGATTCAGCTGCAGCTTTTGGTGATTGTTGTTTAACTCTCTCCACATCTGCTTTTTCTCTTGCTCTTTCTTTTGCTATATCAATTCTATTTTCTGGCACAGTATTAGTGCTTGCTACATAAGTTGGATTTGGAACTTTTTTGTATGATACTGTTTCTTCGTATCCTGTAATAAATGCGTTTTGTATTTCTATAAAACCATTAACCATTTCTGGTTTAAATCCACGATCGGAATTATCTAATGTTGATGTAAACTTAAATGGGTCTGCTTTATCAATCTTTCCATCACCTGCTATATCTGTTAGTATTGGGTTATACCTAAACTCTTTAAAGTTTAATGAAGTAAATCCAGCATTATATTCACCGATATCTGAAGTCTTTGGTATTATCCTAACTTCTTGTCTTGATGGTGATATTTGATGAACCATATACGTATCATCAAAAACAAAAACTTCTTCTCTTGTATTTGGATTGGTTAAGTCTAACTCAGCACCTTTAAAATATTTATCACCCTCTTGACGAACATCACCATTCCATAACTCACCTATTTCATCTACAAAAAATACTCTTGGTTTACCACCTCTTTGTCGTAAAAAATTATATACTACTTTATATTTTCCTGCTATTAAACCACAATCTCTTAAATCTTTACCAGGATTTATTTCGACTAAATCAGATTTAGCTCCTGACCTTTTTATTTTAGAAACAATAAAGTTATCATCTGAGTCGTAGACGTAGTATTCTATGAAGTCGGTTGGATAACTACCGAAGTCTGATTCTATTCTCTGATTGCTTATACCTGAATCAGGTATTTGTTTACTTGCCATATCTAGTTCCTAGCTCTTACTGCTCGTCTACTTATTTCACAATTTTCTGAATATTTTTCACCACTTGAATCTGTTATCTTACATCTTAATGTAGGACCAAAACCACTACTAAATTGAGAACCATTCATCACAGAAAGGGTTGGTGTGTCTTGACCACTAAAATATTTTGCTTTACTATGAAACTTAACACTTGTTCCTGTTTCTGCATCCTGCCATTCATAGGTTAATGTTGGGTCTCCAACTGCTTCTACACTAAATTTTACAGGAGTTTGATTCTTTCTTTGTTTTCTTTTATTTTTTCTACCATAACCCACATATGTAACATATACGTGTTTTTTAGTATGTTCTTTATTTGGATGGTTTCCAAGTGGTTGTCTAACAAATCTTAGAGCTTGCCATCCAGCTGCTTCCGATGCTTTTGGTTGTCCGTTGTCATCCCACTCTTGTCTTGTATATGCTTTAGTTGTATTTCTATACAACTCCATCTTTCCTTGATACTCTAAAAACGCAGCGTCAACTTTATCTTCTTCAACATTTTCTTGTATCTCTGCTTGAAGTTCAATCTGTAATTGTTTTAGGTTATCAATTTCTTTTTGTAATTCAGCTTTCATATCTGCAAGTTCATCTCCTGCATTAAGATATATCAAAGCTTGTTCATACAAATATCTATGAGATTCTAATGCACCCTCTGATTGAATAGTTCCTTTTAACTTTTCATACTCTCTAAAAAACTCACCAACAGTTAAGGTTTGAACAGGATCGTTATTTAATAATTCTTTTATATCTTTATCAACAAATTTTTCAGCATCTTCTGTTACGTAGTAAGTTTCATTCTTGACAACTATTTTTTGTGAAGGATCGTTTTCTATTTCTGGTATAGAAACAAACTCACCTGATTTCATTCGTAGAGTTCCTGCTGCAGCTGGATTAGAACCTGATGCAACAAAGTCTCTCTCTTCTTTAACAAAAGTAGTTATTTGTTCTCTACGAGCGGCTTCTATTGCTTTTTCATAATTTTCATTATTTTTAAGTTGTTCTTTTGTGTATGGCATTATCTCGTTACTTTAAATGTAAAATCATCATCATAGTAATTTACAATTTGAGTTGCACTTGATGCTGATCCTGTTACTACTTTCAATTCAAATTTATAATATCTTTCTGTTTGAAATCCATTCATCCAAACATTAAAAAAGTTACCATCGGTATCACAACTAACAAGTGAGCCTGAACCAAATGGTATTATTACATCTTCTGTTACAGCGTCTTTTACTGAATAGTATGTTCCATGTTCTATGAACTGACTACCACTTGGTAAATATTTTACAGCCAAGTTAGCTGAAGTTGTTGAGTATGTTTTAGCAGGATATCGTTCTCTACCTACAAGTCTAAACTTTACTTTACTGTTTTGTTTATACTCAGCTCTTAAACCTTTGAAGTAGATTACAGTATCTTCTAATGCTGAACCTGTAAGTGGTGCAAGAGAACCTGTGCTCCAAGAAGAGTCATCCCAAACTACTTCTAACTTTGGTGGATAGATTGTAGATGTATCTCTTGAAAAGAATTTCAATTGTCCATATTGAGTACTATCACCCTCTTGAACTCCACTACCACTATCTGTATTTCCAACACTACCACTTCTCTTTACCATGAATCCCTCATTAGCATATGAAGAACCACTATAAATCCAAGCATGAACAATGTCACTTACATCCATACGAATGTCGGTTGTCTCATATTCTAAAGAAGAAGAACAAGTAAAGTTTCTTGTTCCAGCTGCATAACTACCACTAAACCAAGTTCCACCAGTATTGTTACTACCACTTATCCATTGTGTTCCATCATTCTCACCTTGTCTATATCTCCAACTAACACCCTCTGTTATCTGTGGATTAGAATGGTATGTTCCGTCACCCATTGTCCACGATTGACTTACAGGATAAGCGTAAAGTGTTTGTGATGATGGTAAATCACTTGAACCTGCATCGTATAGATTTAAATAATATTTTGCTGATTTAGGTATCAATCCATTTTGAACTGAAGCACTTATATAACTAAGATTAAATTTAACTAATGCTCTTGATACGTTTATTGTCGTTCCACTATAGTTCATATCTTTACGAACTTCAAGTATAGGGTCTAAACCTGTGTTTACTGATTGGGTTGCTTCACCCTCATATAATGTTGCGTCTGCTGTAGCAAATTCGAAATAATGCATTAGTTGTCTCCTACTACTCTACCCTCAATATCCGTACCAGGAAATTTCAATTCAAAGATTGAAGGGTCTAACGATGGATAAATAATACCATTCTTTGTAGCGGTGTCTATATCATATAGATTGCCAGAATAACCATTTGCAGTTTTGTATTTGTTTGTTATAACAATCGGTAAGGATTGTTTGTTATCCTCTACAGGTGGAACTATCGTAGCTACACCATCAACTAAACTTAACTGATAAACTAAATCAGATAAAACAATTGGTTGATTAACTTGCCATCTATCAATATTAAAAAATGTTTTTACTGTTTCTATAGCTCTAACTAAAACTTCGTTCTTATTAAAATTTGGTCTTGTCATAATACTAAACTTAACACCGATGTTTATTATATAAGCGTTTTTAATATTGATTGCGTCTGTAACCATTCTATATTGACCAAGATAAGTTTGTAAGTTTTCTTTTACTGCTTGATTTACATTTGTTAATTTTTTCTTTGAATCATATCCTAACACATACATATTCAATGCTAATGGATTAGGTATTCTTGATGCTTGTTTTTTAGCCATTAGTATCCTCCTCCTCTTCCACCAGTTTTAATTGGTTTTCTTAAACCAGGTGATACACGTCTACCAAGAGGATTTGCTGCTGATGCTCCACGTAGTGTTTCGTTTGCTTTTTTAGGTGAAGTCATTCTAGCTTTTGCTATAGTTTCTCTAACCTTTGCAGGAGTTTGAACTTTAGCTTCTGCTCTTGTTGATTTTAAATCAGCTGCTTCTTGAACTAACGGATTTATATTTTCTATTTGTTCTTCAAGTGGTGGTGCATCTTGTACACTAACTTCTGGTTCTTGAACTTGTTCTTCAGCTTGGTTAAGTTGTTCGTCTTGAACAATATAAACTTTTGCTATGTTTCCAAATCTTTGTGGTAATGATATTGCTCTTATCATATAATCTTCTTTTGTAACTGCTCTACTCTGTGCTTGGAAATAAGCAAGTGCATTATTTTTAATTTCTATTAGTGACTCACCACTTCTACCACCACCAGCGGGATCGGGATTATTAACTGCTACAGAATCTTTTGTTTCTTGAACCGTAGCTGTTACTAAAGCAGAATCGTCAATATCATATGTAACATCATTTAAATTTTTAATATCATTAGCAGGAACATTATCTTGTATTCCACCACCAACTGTATACTTTATTGTAAGTGTTGTATTAGATGGTGCTAATCCATAAGTTCTTGTATTAAGAAAGTTTGCAGGATCGAATGCAGTATCTAACTTACTAATACCACTTGCTAACGATGAACCAACTCTATCTGGATTTGGAATAATCTCTTCATCAGGATTATCTGAAACACCTGCACCAAATCTTAATTCAGTTCTATTATCGTCTCTGATAAATGCTGTAAATCTTCGTGGTGTCTTTCTTAACTTTAATAGATAAGGTGCTGTATCGTTGTATTGTGTTAAATCAGAATCATTTGCTGATGTATTCTCTACTTCATCAAATATTGTATCTTGTGCTAAGAAAGGAACTTCATACCAACTATTACCATCACTATCTGTAACGGAAATTATTTCTATAACATTTGGATTACCCAATACTACTTTATCATATTGAACTGCAGAAGTAAAAGTAATTAATTCTTCTTTGACTTCACCACTAATAGCTCTCACTCTTTTCTTTAACAAATATTTTGTTGGAACATTAGCTGATGTTTCAAAAATAGAAACTGTAGTAGGATCGTAAGAACTTGAATATTTAAAATTTACATCATCCATAAACCTAAATGTTTTACCTGTAGATTTTGATTTTGCTTTTGTATTATTTGTAACAGTTAAAGCATAATTCATATTAGGTCTTGTAGAATCTCCTGTTCCTGTAGCAGGTACAGTTTGATAAACATCTAATACAGTTGTTGCAGGATAACTAACTTTTGGTTTGTATCCTAAAGATTGTGCTATATTATAAATTGTTCTTTTTTCTTCAGCGTATGCTAAGATAGATTCTTTAAATTGACTATCCACATAATAAGAAAGTACATCACCGATATAAGCTGCCATTTCAATAAACATCATTCCAGGAGAAGACTCATTAAAGTCTGTGTATGTAGTTGGAAAATATGTTTTTGCATATTCTATCAAATCATTTCTAAATCCTTCAAAGTCTTTATTTAAATATTTGACTTCTTTGGATACATCTTTTATTGGGCCTGTCGTATTCGTAGGCATTTACTATCTCCTATTGTGTAGCATTAAAATCTAAAACTATTTGACTTGTAGCACCTGGTGATGATGCTACTGAAAAATCTATTGATACATTTAATCTGTTTGGGTTTGTAGCATCAACAACTGTTATAACTTCGTTTATAGTTACATATGGTAACCATCTATCAACTGCTTCGTTTATAACTTCTTCAATTAAAGCATCATCTTTAAACTCAAAAACAACTGATAATAATCTCGAACCAAACTCTGGTTGATTTACTCTCTCACCTATATTAGTTAATAATAAATTTCTTAAATTATGTTCTGCCTGTTCTTCTATAGTTTTAGTTCTATTAAAAAAACGATCACCAACAAATCCAAGTGGAAATGAGAAACCAATACTGGTATCTGGGTCTAAATTGTTTTCGGTTGTAGATGCCATTATTTATCCTTATTAATCACTTTCATCAAGTCTGAATAATCTCTTGTAAGTGCGTTAACAACTCCATCACCTACTTGGTCTGGAGTAACACCCTTTTCTGCTAAAGTTTGTGCTGCAACCTTATCCCTTTTTAATTCAGGACTTGCCATATCACCATAACCTAATAAGTCTGCCATATTATCTGTAGTGTATTGTTTACCACCCATATCAGGATATTCTTCTTGTGGTCCTTTTGTCAAACCAACTGTTTCATTTAATATGTCATTCAATGATTTATTTTCTTTAATATATGTAACTTTTTTCTTAGGTTTGGTTTTGGTTTTTTTTCTAATTGGCTCTCTAGAGAATACTTTCTCAGTAATAAGTATCTTACCTACTTCTTTTTTAACTTCTTCTCTAACCAGTTTTCTTATAACTCTAACAAGGTCTTTTTTTGTCATTATTATTACCTCTTTTTTGTTTATTCAATTTCTACCACTCTACTCAATAGAGTTGGTAATTTAAGTTTTGCATCGACTTGCTTAAAAATATTTTCTGATACACTTGATACTACTGTTCCACTCACACTCGATACTGGTGGTAATGCAGGTCCTACTGCACTAGCTAATTGATTGAGACCAGTTGTTAAAGTTTTCATTATCGTTATCATCTCTTCCAACACTTCTTTTAATTCTGTTCCTCTCACAGCTGGTGATGCATCTTTTAATCCAGAACCAAATAATTCTATTTTATTTGCAATATTAGTTATATAACCATCAGTTGCATTTATTACAACCTCATTACTTTCTAAAGATAAATTTTTAGTTTTAGTATCTCTACCAATAGAAATAGTAGGTGAATATAAATTTAAACCTTGTTTAGCTGATACACCAAACGTGTTTAGTGTTGAAAAATCTATTGGTCCGTTACTAAAACCAAGAATACCATCTTCCTTACTATTAAATATCAGTCTACCTGAATTAAGAATGATTTGTTTTCCACTAAACTCTGCTGGTGCTATTTCGGTTGGATATATGTTTGAGTCTTCTAATGTTGCTGGTGTTAGTCTAACAGTTTCGTCTGTAGTCATCCACATGGAAGAAGCATCTAAGTTTATATTTTCTTCTAATGATGTATTAACTGCTTTTTCACTTAACTCTTCTATTAAAGCATCACCCTCATCAAACTTTTCAAAATCTGATATTTGACCTGCTCTAAGTTTTATAGTTGGTGCGTTATCTACACTACCCAATCGTATTGTATTTCCAAATCTTCCTTGTATTAGAGTATCACCCTCATTTGGTATTAGTGACCTTATATTAAAATTTGGTTTAAAGTAATCACCTAAAAATACTTCATCAGAATTTTCTTTATTCTCTACTACTTCTGATTCAGCAGTATCTAATGTTTTTTGAGACTTTTTTATTTTTCCTACATTAAACTTTTGACTTGAACCAATGGATGAAGCATTATTGGGATTATTATATATATTAACTCTATCTGTATAATAAAACTTATCATAAATTTTTTGAATAAATACTGTTTCACCCCTTATAGGAAAATCTACAATATTTAAATTTAAAGGATAAGCTATCATTAACTGGTCATCAGATAAATTTTGTTGTGAATATATTTTTCTAAATCTTATAGCACCAATGAGTTTATAATCAGGCTCATCATCTACAGGCGATTCTTCTAATTGGTCTTCTGTAGAGTAAACTTTAATTACTTCTGCTAACTCTCCCTCATCAGCTTTTCCACGATTTATTTGATTAATAACTGGACCTAATATTTTTCTAATGTGGTTGTCTACATCAAATAAATTAGTTAGTCCTGTGGCTTTAAGGCTTATTTCAGGTAATTTTAATTTCATTTAACTTTCCGTTGATTTAAAATCCTTTGTGATAGTATCAGAATATTTTTGAACATCACCTGCAGTTTCTTCTACTGCTTTCATTAGTTGTTCTTTTTCTGAATCAGATAACCCAAATGAATCTTCTGAACCACCTTTGGATTCGGAAGCAACCAATCTTTGAACGATTGCTGCTATCTTTACTAATTGGTCATCGTTTTTTACATTGATTTCAAGATACTCTTTTAACATAGGAACTATCTGAACTGCAGTATCACCATCTTTAATATATCCTACAAGTTCTCTTGTCAAAACATCCAATTGTTGTCTATTTTTTTCAGTATTGTCGTAAATGTCTTTGAATACGTCAGATAGAGATTTACCTTCAAATACTTCATAATCTGTAGCCATATAAACTCCGTAATATTAATACTTGTGATTTGTTTGATTTAATTTTATCCATGAGGGTTTCATATTATAAATATAAAAATATTATGTTTTAGATAGTTATTATTGAGGTTGCTTGGTTTCAGAACTGAGTAACCTTTTTTTGTTAACTAACGGGAGAAAACCAATGAAGGAAATCGTAACAATGATAAAAGGCTATGTAGATGACTTAGCTCATTTAATGATGTCTTTTATAGCTATTGGTGCTGTGTCTGAAGTAATCTTTGGAACTGGCATCTTTGGTGTTAATGTTATAGGTAACCTGACAACCATCATAAATAATTTCGGCGAATCTGGCTTCGCTGGACTTGTCGCATTGTTGGTGTTGGTCGGTTTATTTCGTAAGTAGGAACGAAATAGTCTTATATTTCCTACAAGTATGGGACACTAAAAAAGGGGAGCGAAAGCTTCCCTTTTTTGTTTTTATAAGTTATATGTAGCCGATAGGAGAATCGAACTCCTGTTGCATGGATGAAAACCATGAGTCCTAACCACTAGACGAATCGGCCTGGTGGAGCTGACAGGGATCGAACCTGCGACCTCCGCAGTGCAAGTGCGGCGCTCTCCCAACTGAGCTACAGCCCCATACTTCATGTCAGTAACGACATAAGTTTACTTAGGTGGTGAAAAGATTTTCTTAGCACCCTTAACTACAGCTTCAAAAAACGGATTGTCTTTTGTAGTAGATTTTTTTCTACGTGTAGTTGTTTTCTTTTTTGCTCTTGGCATAATCACCTCTTTTATTAATTGAACATAGCATTTATATATGAGCCAGTATTCATATTCTGTACTGAACCTGATGTTTGAAACATTTTTTGCATTTTAAAATACTGTTTCTTCATCTGATTTATTACTCTTGTAATATGTTGTGTATTAGAACCTGTTCGTTCTCTAATCAAAATATACAAAGCTTTCTTATTAAAGTTTTCTATGTTATGTCTGTGCTTAAATAAATAAATTACAGAATCAGCAACATTTAAATCTTTCTTACGTTTAAATAATTCCATAAGATTGTTGTCCCAATAATCTAACATCTCTTCAAAGAATACTTCATAGTAATCTTTTACTTCATCACCCTTAACTTCACTTAGGACATTTCTTTTAAAATCCAAAACATCTAATTGGTCTTGACTTTTCATCTTCTTATAATTGTTATTGTTGTGTAGAATTAAATAGTTCTTTGCAACAATACTGAAATAAGAAAATGCTTTACCTTTACCCTCTTTGAACTTATGCATATTCATAACAAGAAAAGAAACCACCTCATGTTTCACTTCTTCACTTGGAACATCAAAGTAATAAAACTTAAATGTGTGAATAATATTTTCAGCTAACTTTTCAAACGGAGCCCTGATAGATTCGTTGTAAATTTGATTCCGTACAATTGGGTCAGTCTCTTTATTATATTTGATAATAGCATCTTCGGTTACTTGTCCGAAATACATTTTTCTTTTTGGTTTTTTTGCAACTTCTGGCATTTTTTCTCCTATTTAGCTAAGAAATCGTTAAGTGTTGTAATCATTGCGTTTATTTGACCAAAGATAGTTCCTACTTCATCGTCTGCTTCGAACATACCTTTATTGTCAATCTCTTTTACTTCATCAATTATATTTGATAATCTATTTTCTAATGCTACTAACCAATCTTCTGTTAATTCTTGTTTCTTCAACAAGTTCCAAGAAGAATAAATTCCTGCTATGGTTGTAGCACTAAATACAAATGTTAATATCATCCAAGTCATAATAAATCCTTTATTTTAAATACTTACTCATTTTTGAGTTTTTAATTTTATTAATAACTTTATTAACATCATTTAATTTATTTTCAAGTGATGTAATTTGTTTATTTAATTCATCTACATTTGATGATAGTGATGATGCTGAATCAGTTAGTTGAGTTTTAACACTATCCTGCAACTCTTCTACCATTAAATGCATATGGTCGTGTGATGATGTTAACATACTATCTACTTCAGTAGTTATACCATCTAAACGTTCCATTATCCCATCTACGTTACCTTGTTTTGAATCTAAATACTCATCAAGTTTCTCATCAGCTATCTGACCACTCTCTATCAATACGTGTAAGAATTTAATATCATCTATTATCTTTCTCAACTCTTTTGTATATAAACGAATCGTTTCTGGATTTGATACATCTACAAAAGCATCTACCTGTTCTGATATTACTTCGTATTCACCCATAATGTTATCAAGTGTTTCATCAAATTCTAATGTTGCATAATATAAACCAACGCTGAAACATCCAGCACCTATTAATGTTGATATTACTATTTTTACTATTTTATTCATTATTTATCTCCAAATAGTTCTTCAAATAAATCTTGTGATTTTTTTGATAGTTGTTCTGATTGTTGTGGTTTCTTTTCACCATCATCAACCGTTAATGATTTCTTTAGTGAAGATACTCTTTGTATTGTAGCTTCTTTCTCCTCAGTTTGACTTCTATTCCACTCATCATACTCTATGTGAGTAGCCATACTATCTGCTTGGTGTAGTATGTAAGCTATATTAGATTTAAGACTATTACCCTTACCATAATTAATGTAATATTTTTTATTAGCCTCTTCATACAAACCATCAGTAAGTCGGAGACCTATATATTCAGTTTCAGTCATTGATATACCAAACTGATTAAGTAAGAATACTGCTCTATCTGTAACCGTCATGTACTGTAGTTCACTATTATGTGTGAATATCTCACCACGATTCTTTCTATGCCACTCTGATTCTTGTGGAACATAGTAATCTTTATCCATATCACCAACTTTACCTAAGTCGTGATGAAGAGCTGCGAAGATAACTTCTTCTGTAGTGAAGTCTATTGTAGCTCCCTCTGATTGCCATAGGTTTGTAATCTTCAATGCACAATCAACAACGTGAAGTACGTGTTCTACATAGCCACCAACGTGTGCGTAATGAAAATATTCAGTACCACTTGCTGGCGCCATACACATTCTATCTTCAAAATGGTCATACATCTTATTGAGTTTTTCTAATCTCTCACCCTCAAATGTATTCGTAATCAAGTTACGAAGTTGATACCAATTCTCTTGGATTTGTTCTGCTGTAAGTTGTTTCATATTGTAACCTTTATTTAATTATTAATTTTATCTACCAACTTCACCTAAATACTTTTCTTTTGTTTCTTCCCAACTTTTACCTACAATATCAGAATAAAATAAAGATTCAGGTTTTAAATTATTATTATCGTGAAGTTTTATATATCTTTTTATAGCTTTTGGTTTCCACCAATTCATAATGTAATCAACATCATTTACAAATTTTGGTTTCATTACAAGTTCTTTTTCTTCTATTTCATTTCGTAAGAACTGAAAACCGTTGTCGTACATATTTGCAAAAAACACACCACGTTTAAATCCATGTTGATATTTAGATTGTGATATTCCAATCTCATTAAATATGATACTTAAAATTCTTTGTTTAACTCCTGTTACAGGACCTGACTTACCACTCTTTTGCTCAATTTTCTTTTTATACTCATCAGTACGATTTTCTTTAATCCAATCATGCCACTTTTCATAGAACTCATCATCAGGTTTCAATCCAACTTTACCAGCTGATTCACCAAGTGTCTTCCAATGTGGAATACCATTGTATTGTGAATGTATTCCATAAAGAGAAGTAGTGGTTACACCAACTAAAATGTCATTATATTCACTATACCATTTATCTCTTATAGTTGATGAAGTAACAAGAGCAGATATTAATTTACCACCAAGAAAGTTAAAACCTAACGGTTGTGTTGGAATAATAGAAGTTCCAATAGTTGTATTATTTAATTTATGGTGGTCAAATTTATTTTCTTTATTCCAGCCGATATAATCATCTCTTACTTTAAGTGAAGTTACATCAGAACCAACTGATATAACACCAAGAAAGTTTTCTGTAACTTTATCTTTTACATAAAATTTTATATTACGACCTGGATTTGCTGAGAACTCCATTGATGAAACCATAGTTCTAAGTAACGACCACTTTCCTACTGATTCTGCAATATGAACATATGGTTCAAGTTTTTCAATCTCAGATATAGTTAGGTTTTTATCTGTAATATCTGTAGGTTTCCATATTCTATCTAATAGATTTTCATAGTGGCTAACCTTATTACCTAACTTATATTCGTCAATATTTAATTCTTTCCATTTTTTATATAGAGTTGATTCTTGAACTGACATAGTTTTTAGAAAATCCATGTGTTCTACGAATGCTTCCTTTTCTTTGTCATAAGGAAACTTTGTATCTATATCAAAAAAGTTGTCTATGCTAAAACTCAAAGATATATCCTTTGTCCTGTACCAATGTGTTGTTCATACCATAATCCTTTAGTATCGTGCCATACATATGGTTTTTTTGGATTCTCATCCCAACCAAATTGTGAATAGTATTCATAGTCTTTACGAAGTAAGTTAGCTCGATGTGATGCGTGAAATTTTTTATTACCTAACCAATGTGGAAATTCTACCATATCATCTTTAATCATTTCATCGATAGAATAAAATTCCATATTATTATTATAACCACGACTAATCCATTCTCTAATCATAATATTAGTGTAGTGTTTTAAAGCGTTTACGTATGGTTTCCACATAATAGTAGCGGGATGATTAACCCAACCTTTTTGCGTAGGGTTATTGATAGCGTTGATAATTTGCATACCCTCAACTCTTTGTTTACCCAATCGTCTCCAATCAAGTACTTGAGCTGATTGTTCAAAGCTCTCATATGGTAAGAATGTTTGCATTATAACCTTTTTTTTTATTCTGAAACTGCCCAAGCTAATTTTATAATTTCTGCCTGAGGAAACATATATTGGTCAACGTCTTCCGACTCAAGTATGTCGATACGATTAACCCAACGTTTATTCATTGTATCTCTAACTTGATATACGCCATCCTTATGGTCTGTACCACGTAATAGTATCCAATCTCCATATTCGAGAAAACCACCCCAGCGTCTCAAAAGATTTCTACTCACCGCTATGAATTTGTAGTTAGAAGCTTCTCTAACTTTTATGCGCGTTCCATCCGCGAGAATGTTCGGTGTAGAATCTGTTTGACGTGGTACTGGTTGATACATAGTTACTTTAACTGGAATACCAACATCAGTATATTTTCTCAACTCAAACTTCAAAGAACTATTTTCATTTTCTAGCTCTTCTACCATTACATCGTATTTACTCTTATAGTAACCTAACGCTTTTTTACTACCTACCATATTTACCAAAAGTAAACATACTGCAAATAATAGAAACTTACTAAGATTACTGTTCATATCTGTTTCTCCATTCCTATTACTATAATTATCAAGTTTATCCATATAACCTCTATATTTTTTTAAAATTCTTCTTCGTCATAATCCTCAAAAGGATCACTAAAACCAACTTCAGCTTCAAGTTCTTCTATTAATTGTTCTATTATAACCCAAGAATCTTCATTGATAGCTTCTGTTAGTTTTTCTAATATATCGTTATTATCCATTTTTTGTCCTTATTTTTGTACCTGAAATTTCCTTAATTTCTTCAGGTGGTTTGTGTTCAATGACATCGTAACCTACATCTCTACCATAGTTTATAGATTCGATATCTGGTATTTCAATAAATTTAATCTTCCCATCTTTTACTTCGTTTGGGTATAACTTTGATACTTGCATCTTTACTTCGTCTGGAGAGTATGATGGGTTTTCTATCTCTCTTATACCTATCAAGATATTTTTTTTTAACTTCAATCTTTCCTCTATTAACCATCTATGTCCCTCATGAAATGGTTGCCACTTACCTACAAACATCGAGTATTTCATTTACACTCTCCTCTATTGATTGGTTTGTAGTATCAATCATATAATGATTCTTTAGTGGTGGTTCAAAATTATCAACCCAATACTTTTCTTTATCGGTTGGTCTTGTTGAGTTTATCCAAAATACATTACCATATCTTAAATCACGATAAGGTGAAACCAAAGATACTATAACTAAATATCCTTTACTTTCCATAACCTTTGCCATATCAATAGCAAACTGAATATTCTTTCTACGACCTCTTTCTGAGTAATCTTTATTATCTAAAACGTCACGTAAGTCATCACCATCAATGTTAATAACTTTATCATTGTTAAACCTACGAACCATCTCTTTAGCTAAAGTTGTCTTACCAGCGCCAGGCTGACCTGTTAACCATATTACTTTTTCCATTTATAAACTATCTCACTTTTTAGACTTTTTGTTACCGAAGATTTTTTCCCAATTTTCTGCGTACTTGCCGATATTGGATACTCTGTTTTTATCACCTTTTCCTGCTTCTGAGTATTTTTTTGTTTTACCACCTATAGTATCTCCTTTTTTTAACTTAGCCATCGCGCTTCTCAAAACATTCTACATCACAATAGTAGGATGTGGTAACTTTTTTATCACCTTTTAAATCCATTCTTTTTGTATGTTCTGCTCTGATATTGTATATAGGATATTCTCCATAACCTACACTTGGAACACTTTGATATACATATGGGTCTGTTTTCATAGTTCCACACGTATGACACTTTCTTCTGATAATTACCTTTTCAGGTCTTTTTTGTTTTCTTGGCATTATGTTATTGGTCCTCCTACATAAATTTCCCAATCACCACTTTTCACAAGTGGTTCTGCTTTTTTCCACTTTAACTCTTTTGTTTCATTACCATCAGTAATCATAACTCTTTCATTCCTACCAAACTTTTCTGTAGTAGTTATGGTAGTTATAACTTGTCTATCGTGAATAGTCATACCATTAAGATGGTCTATCTCATGCTGAACACATATAGCTTCAAGTAATCTTAACTCTTCATCTTGTCTTTTATCCGAACCCTCTTCCCAACTACCTTTACCATCACTTGGGTTTTCTGCTCCACTAAAATACCAATCTGATTCTTCTTGTTCAGTTTTTATAATAATATTTTTATATCTTTTAGTCTGAATACCTTTACCTTTATAAGATAAACATCCCTCATAATAAGGAACTTCTTCCCATTGTTTAATTATTTTTGGATTGATTAATATTAATGGTTTACGGACATTAACAACAGCAACACTAGCATCAATCCCAACTTGATTAGCAGCCAGACCAATACCATCTTTCCGCTCGTTGAGGATATTGAATAAGTCTTTTGCAATAGATAATCCCTCATCTATAGTTACCTCTTTTAGTTTTTTGTTTATTACTGGGTTGTCTTCTTTTAAACAATTAATTACTTTATGCATATTGACTTACCCATTTTGCGTTTTCTCTCATATATGTATCAATACAACTATCCACTTCATCATCACCTGTAGCTTCTGCAATACACCATCCACCATCTTCATCTTCCCAAGTAACATTCATCACCTCACATTCAGGCATTCCATCCATAAAATATAACCATTTATATTCTATGAGATAAGTTCTAGCAACTAAGTTTTCTTCATTAGTAGCCATACCAGCTGGATGGTTGTATGTTAGTTCTAATCCTTCACTTACATTAATCACGAAAATAAACCTTTCATATAACCCAATAATCTTTTCCAATACAATCCGATTGATGTAAGAAACACTCCACCACTTATTAGTAAGCTTGGATGTGAAGTTTCACCACACAAACCAATTAGATGTTTTATAAAATGTAAAAAGTCATTCATTAAATTCTCGGGTTATTATTATTATCATACATCTTTAATGCTATATAACCTAATAGGAAAACTACGATTAATTCAAACACTATCTTACTCCCAAATTCTTGCTAATCTGCGAACAAAACCAAGTGTAGCTCCGAAACCAAATGCCATTCCAGCTATTTGTAAGTTTCCCATATACATACCAAAAGCTGCTAATATGTAAGCTGCAAACCTAACTACACCATATAGTGAAAAATTACCACTAGCTTCTACAAATTCTGTATTTCTCATTTCTTACCCTTTATTTATATTGTGATTTAAAAAATCTTTTTGTTTTTGTACAGCTTTTTTCAGAGCTGCTTTCTTATCTTTTGCTCGATCTAAAAGTATTTGTTGTTGTGTCCTACGTTTAGTTTTTACTTTAGCTTTAGTTATTTTAGTAGGTGGTAAAGTTCCTTTTAATTGTTTTGCTTCAACACCTTTGTGAAACACATTACCATCTTTATCAACAAACTCTGCCATAAAGTGCCAACCTGCTGGTCGACCTGTAGGTGTATAACTTTTCTTTTCTTCTGGCATACCTACTGCCTGTAAAACACAAATAGAACAGGTTACTTTTATTGCATCGTCTCCAATATTTTCTACCCAACGACCACATTTGTGACATTCTAATGAACTCATCATTTACCCCACTTTCCATTTTTTACGATTGTAGCCATAATACCATAATTGGATACATCAAGAAATGCATCTTCCATTGGTTCTCCCTCAACTGCATTATCTCTACCACCCATCAACAAAGTTTTTAACCTCTGTATCTTATCGTTCATTCTAAACCATAATCCCGTAAGTGATAATTTAATCTCTTCAGGAGTGGTTAGTTGCGAACCAACAGATATATTACCTGGACCATAATCGTGTTGTTTGTGTAAGAACAATACATATTGTTCATGTTGTAATCTTTTAAACTCTTTAGTCATCTGAGGCCATTCTTTTTCCATCTGTTTTACTACATCATAACTACTCTCACGACCTTGTGCGTGAGCTTGTTCATCAATATCCTCAGAATAATTTTTGAGTGTTTTAGTTTCTTTTATTACTTTCATATATTACCTTTATTTGAGTGCAGGACTGGATTCGAACCAGCGAATAATGGATTTGCAATCCACCCCATTAGACCACTCTGGCACCTGCACGGCCCATACTGTTTACCCTTTGTAGCCATTTATTATCCTGCACTTTTTTAATATGTTTACAATGAACTATACGTAACTTGTGTCGAAATTGAAAAGCTTTACAATCACAAGCCCACTCTAACCTTTTCCTATCGAATCTAATATCGTATGGTTTACCTTCAAGTTTGTGGTGTTCCCAATCATGTTCATCAATTACGACACCATCAAATACATCCATTAATTTTTTGACTATCTTATGCATTAATTATACATTACCTGCTATCATAAATACAATAAACACAAAAAATATCCAAACTAATGTTAGAAATTCTGCTACTGTATGGAGTTTTTGTTTAAATGATAACTTATTCATTATTTATTTCCTTTATTTAACACTATAATATACGACATAAAACTGTATCTGGCAAGCTTTATTTTACTATCCTTTATCCACTTCAGTTGTGTATAATTCCATCTCTCTAAACTCAATATTTACTTTAGCATACTTCATAGTTAAATTTTCAAGTTTCTTTCTAAGTTTAGGCCACTGTACATCTCTTCTTTTTTTAGAAGTATGGTATACAACCCAAATAATTCTCTTATGTTCATCAGTTTTGTTTTTGTCATAAATATCCATTATCCTGTCCCATATCACATTACCTGATGCACCACTCCAAACAAAGGCGTCAGTTGTAAACTCTCTAACTTCTTCTAAATATTCTTCAAGAATATATTCATGTTTATCAGTATAATCCATAACAACCTTACCAGCTTCTTCTGCTTCTTGGTTATCAATAGCTGCTTGTGTCATATCATATGCTGTGTTAACTGAACTTGTAGACAATCCCATGTCAAATAAGTGTTGTTTAATATCAGGAGACTTCCAAGCTCTACCACAATTGTAAGCACTTAATAAAAACTTTTTACCATCTTCAGGTTTTGCAGGAGAGGAAATTTCTTTTTTAGAGTTTAATAAATCACCCAATAAAGTAATTCCATCGTCAGGAATATTTTTGTGTAACTCTTCAGTTATAACAATAGGAGTTAAAGAAGTTGTATCTTTGTATTTGGTTTTCATATATGCCTGAATTGTGTGTGCTCCACCAATTCTAAGTTCTTTATAAAAAACACCATCATACTCTCTGTTTTCTAAAACAACAGGAGGTTTTGAGTTAACTGTAGAACCACCACTTCTGTTAATAGCGTCTATAATATCATTTAAATTATCTTTATCATACTCTAAATCTCTAACTTGAGCTTTAGGTATGTCACTCAAATCAACAACGGCTGTTGCTTCTTTTAAATACTCACCACCACCATTATAAACTATATCTAAAATAACATCAATAGCTTCTCTGTTCAAATCTTTAACGCCAGACTGACCGTTTGTTTTATTCCAATAATCAGAATTATTTTTGGCGTCTACTTCAGTTAGTAATTCATGTTCTAATTGTATCATTTCTAATTTAGAACCAAACTTAATTATTTCAAAAACTAAATTTGCATTTGAATCTGAAAGTAGTTTTATTAATTCTTCATCAGTTGTTGAATTAAAATAAACTTTACCATTTTCTTTATGGTATCCAATATAAGTCTTATTTAGTTCTTTTGAACTAATTTTATAAACATAAGAATCAGCCCACTCAGGCTTGTTTCCTTTAATAACTTTCTTAAACCCTACAGGTTTATTTTTATCAGTTAAAGTGTCAATCCAATTCATATTTAATTTACTCATTTTAAAACCTTTATTTATTCCCTTTAATTACTATCGTAATATACGCATAAAATACTATGCCTGGCAAGCTTTTTTTTATATACCCATTCCTACTTCTACTTTACTAACTAACCATTCAGCTTCTTCATTACTCATAAACTTTCCACATACATTATCTACGATTTGTTTATCAACAACATCTAATGAGTTATACCATTCATATGCATCTCTACCATCTTCAAAATCCATATCCATTACATTTGTAGGTTCATCAAAACCAATACTACTATCAGCCATCATAGGGAAAGTATCCCCACTAACTGTATCTATTACACAACCAACACTAAATAGATTTTCTAAAGTTTCAACGCTACTGTTTGGATTTTCTTTTAGATATTCATACAAAGTCATTTTTATTCCCTTTATTTAACACTTAAATATACAACATAAAAGCTATGTCTGGCAAGCCTTTTTTTCACTTTTTTTCATAAATCTTTGATACATCTTATTTAAGGCTATTTTCTGATTTTTCGTTAAATTTCCCCATTTTTTAATATTTTCGTCAATAGAATCTAAAAAATCTTCTGAACGTGCTACATATACATCATCATACTTACACTTATGTAATAGTTCCCTAACTATTTTTGTCTTACCAATAAGTCTTTCAACTTCCATACGTTTCTTTTCAATCTCTGCTGTACTGTTTCTTTTGATTATATTATGAATAGCAGTTAACATTTTTGGTGTTATCTTACGACCAGCGATAAGAGCAACATACATTTCAGTAGTAAAGTTGTCTGCTTTTTTAGTTTCAATTAGAAATTTTAATTCTTTTATTTCTTTAGAATATGTTTTTTTATTAAAAGTCTCTGTCTCTTTCATTTGTTCAGGACTTTGTTTTTTATAAAATTTTGGTTTTGGTGTAATTTTCATATCTGAATATACGAATAAAAACTAGTACTTGTCAAGCCTTTTTTTTATATGTGTTCACCACAATCAGAACATATATCGTGAAGAATTATATCTCCACCACAGCAATCTGAATAATCATTATTTAAAATCATAATATTTCCTTTTTAATTAGTATATAATATACGACAAATAAATGAGAAAGTCAAGCCTTTTTTTTAATTTTTTTTACACCCTCTGTATGTGGTGGATCGTAAGGGCAATTTTTACATCCTAAACCACAACAATATCCACGAGATAATAACTTCTCTTTTGACATTGTGGTATTCATTTTATTTTCTTTTTAAACAGTATGAGTAATATCCGTTCCAATCTAAAGTTAGATATACCATCTCATAATCATAGTTATGTAAAAAGTCGTGTACGGCTTGTTTTACACCATAATCAAAATGATTTATATAATCATAATTAATAAAATCATGACCCATAATATATCCATCATCTTTTACTTTATCTTTGGAAAGTAATAAATCTTTTACTACTGATTCGTAGTCGTGAGCTGCATCTATAAAAACCCAATCTAATGTCTCATCATCTAAGCTATTTAAAAAACTTTCTGATGTTTGTTTTCTTTTTATATAGTTTGGATTCTTAGACCTTTTAATAAAGTTATCAGTTAATCTCTCTTCTAAATCCATATCTATCCAAGTATCAACTAAATAAAATAATTGAGGTTTTATAATTTTAGATATTACTCTTGAGAACTCTGCATCCCAAATTCCCAATTCTGCACCGATTGAATCTTGAGGCATTTGTCGTATCAAGTCAACTCTTGTTGGTAATACCTTACAATTTTGTAAATGGTAACTTTTTAATTCTTTCATGAAATTCGTAGTAAGGGGGCCAGTTTCCTAGCCCCCCATAATACTATTTTAGAAATTGACAACTAATCCAATGTTAGCATAACGTGGTGTTCCTAAGAATACCTCTGCGTTATGTGGTAGGTGCATCTTGTCACCAAAACCATTATATTGTGAGTTATCAACTGCGTCTTGAACATAGATTGCGTCAAGAGCGTTAAATATATGCCCTGTTAAAGACATATCTAAACCACCAATCTTAGGTAGTTTATATGAACCATGTAAGTCTAAACGATTGTATGCTGGCGCCATCCATACTTGTTCTCTGTCGGCGTTAACATCACTACCATCATATTCACGTGCATTAGGACTCCAATCAGAATAGTTGTTATCATACATCTTAAAGATACCTGATAATCTCAATCCTTTGATTGGTGTAAGTTCTGCACCCACGACATATGCTGTCTGTGGTTGGTCACCTACCATTAATCCATCAAGTGCATAAGAGTAAGGTGTTGATTTTAAACCAATTACCTGACCATCTGCATTGTACTCATTTTCTTGATAGTTACCATCTGCGTCTCCATCAAACTTCCAATTACCAAATGATACTGCTCCGTTAAGACGAACCATGTCATTAAGTTTCATTGAACCTTCGATTTCAAGTCCCTGGTGTTTTTGGTCTATTCCACTTAGGAATATAACATCAGTATCTCCTGAATCACCTTGACCTGTAGTTACAGATTTAGTTAGGTTTCTATCTTTCCAATCAGTATTGTAAGCACTTACTTTAACTGCGAAGTTATCTGAACTAAAGTTAATACCAGCTTCTGAACTAATGAAAGCTTCATTAGCAGGGTCTGATGCAACTGTTCCGTCAAAGTAGATTACGTTATCCATTATAGGTGGTTTCTGAACATAGCCTGTGTTAGCAAATACACTAACATTATCGTCTACGTCATACATAGCTCCACCCTTAACTTGGAAAGTTGAGATAGCGTCTGCTTTGATTACTTCGTTTGCTACTGTAAAGTGGTCTTGGTAAGAGTATTTGATACTTGATAATCCACCCATACCATAAACATTAAGTTTATCTTTGGTGTAATTACCTTGAACAAATCCACCTAACCAATCAACTGTAGTACTATTATGATATGCGATGATATCACCAAGTTTTACAATCTTACCATCTGATGCATTATCGTCTGCGTAGTCTACATAGTAGTCACCACCAAGTAAGTCACGAACTTCACGAGCGTGTTCTATACCAGCAGTTCTCCAATCAATACCAACTTGTAGTTCTAATTCATCACTAACTTCATAGTTAAGTTTTGAAATCAAACCATAAGTATCTTGTCTATTGATTGAGTTACGAAGAATACCCTTTGAACGATTTTCAGTTGCGTGAAAATCAGTATCAACTCTGTCTGAGTTGGTTGCAATAGCTGCATCCCAATCCCATCCCCAGGGTGAACTCTTGTACCACTTTTCTCCATCTACGGCAGGTTTTCTAAATGATGAACCATAAGTTCCTGTACCACCACCTGAACCACCACTCCAATACAATACTGAACTTAGTCTTGTCTTGTCGTTAATAGTCATAAAATGGTTAAGGTTAACTAATGGTTTATGAAAGAAGTTTTCTCTTTCATTTAAGAAACCAGAATTATATCTATCTTGATTTCCACCACCAAATAATCCACCGACACCATACATATACCAATATTGTTTGCCCTTATAGTCTGAACTAACAGGACCCCAGTTTTGGTTAAATGTACGACCACCTTCTGTTTGGAACTTAGCACCATCAGCATATGCTGATTCGTCATATCCATCAATATCACCTGCTAACTCTTGTGAGTAAGTAGCGATATTCTGTTTATATAAGTTCTGTCCATGTCGTTGTGGAGCACCGATTGCATATAGCTCAAATCGGTTATTTTCATTAGCTTGAAAACTACCACCTAAGTAATAAGCCCAAGCATCTGTCCAAGTTGCATCAATGATACCATCACCTGTCTTACGAACAATAGTTCCACTTAATGCTAACTTATCACCCATCATCAAACCAGTATTGTAATTCATAGTAGTTTTAAGAAAACTACCTGCACCACTTTCTTGTTTGAACTTACCACCTTTTTCAGCGGAAGCTGGGTTTGTTATGATGTTCATAGTTCCACCAATTGATGGTGTAGCTAAATTAACAGCTGATAGTCCTCTTTGTAACTGAATAGATTGTGCTGCATCTGCAACTCCATCCCAATTACTCCAATAAACCCATCCGTTCTCCATATCATTTTGGGGAACTCCGTTAATCATTACCGCAACATTTCTCTGATTGAAACCACGAACATTTATTCGTGCATCACCTGCACCGCCACCTTGTTGAGTAGCATAAACACTTGGTGTAGTATTTAGAGCCATTGGTACATCTTGTGAACCAAGACGAAACTCTAACTCTTCCTTACCAACTGTTGTATAAGCAACAGGTGTTTTATCATCAGCTCTTGAAGCCAAAACTTCAAGTGCCGACAAAGTAAGTGCATCAATTTCTAATGAAAAATTAACACTTACATTTTCTTCACCCACATCTACCGTTTGAGATAGAGATGAGTATCCGATGAATGAAACAGTAATAGTATAAGTTCCAGATTTTACATCTATCGAATAAGCTCCAGCTTCTCCCGAAACTGTACCTAAATCTGTACCTTCTACTACTACATTTGCTCCAACCAAAGGATCTGAATTAGCATCAGTTACATTTCCGACAATAGATTGTGCAAACAATCCAGTCATCATCATAAGTGATACTATAAGATTACGTCTAATCATAAAACGTCTCCTCGTTGTTGTTTTATTATGACACATTTTTCTGCAGGTGTGTCAAATGCCTGCCTTCCCACGCGGGTTTTGATATGTGAAATCTTAATTGGCATAATCTTGGTCATCATTATCACCTGTCGTAGGCGTTATTTCTACATCACAAAAATCACCATCACAAAACTTTTCTACATTTGCTTCTTCTGCTTTGATTACTCCAAAGTTAAGTTTACCTAACTTCTTAACTTGTTTATTATACTCTTTTTCATCAATCGCTTCATACGGCATCTGTTTGTAAGCACCATAATCGTGTCTTGGTAATAATGAAATACCTTTTAAGTGATATTGATAATAATTTAACACATTTACAATTTGTTCTCCCTCTGTTTCTGGGTCAAAGGTTACCGTACAACTCACTTGATTATCAGCCCAATGTCTTTGCATAAATGCTGCTAAGTTAAATTGTTCCCATATTGTCAATTCACTTGCCGTTCTAATACTTTCCCCAACATCTACTGGTATCTCTACCACTAATGTTGAATCTTCTGAACCAAATGCTGGTTCTAATTTATAATTTGCTTTCTTTAATGGTTCTATTAAATCTGAATTAACAGATATTCTTATTCTTCTTATATAAAATCTACTTTCAGGGTAATGTAAACCTGGAGTAGCACCAGCTAACAATGAAACTGTACCACTTGGTTTAACTGAGGTAGTTTTGATGGAACGTGGAATTGAAAACCAATCACTATATACTTTATCCCAATCTTGTATGACATCATATCCATCTTCTAACCAATTTTTAAACTCGTGAATCCCATTTTTAGTAATAAATTGTGCGACTCCACTAACACTACATCCAATTCTTCTATTTCTCAACATAACTCTATTGGTATCACTCCAATGTGTATTACCAAGTGTTACGGTTTTTGCGTACAAATAAGCATATTTTAATGTACGAGCATAGTCCTCAAATGAATCATGATTGTTTGGAAATGTTTCTACTAAACAACATAACTCATATGATTCAAGTGTTTGTTCAAGGCAAGGATTACCACCCATAGCTCTATGGTCTTTGTCATCACCACCATTTTTCATACGAGAATAATGTCTCATATTCTCTAACCAAGCAAGTCCTGGTTCTCCATTATCAGTTATTCTTTTTGATACCTCTGTATAATCCATACCAAGTTCTGCAAATATACTATTGTTGGAAGTCCAACCATATTGGTCTCTATGTGGATTAACTTGATAATTCTTTAAATCTAAATATTCTTCTGAATTAGGGTCACCGAATACAATCTCTGCTGTTCTTCTTACATTTCCAGCAACTACACATTTTCCTATAAGATTCATAATATCAACAATTGTAGTGATTGATATTGGTTCTCCTGAATTAGTATCTAATACTTTTCTGATATCTTCGTGTACTTCTTTTAATGGTTCAGGACCACTTGAAACACCACCGAATCCTTTAATTGGTTCTCCTGCTAACCTAATCTTTGTGTAATCAAATTGAATTTCTGCTGTTCCGTGAAAATAACTTTCTAATAATAGTCTGAGAGATTCTACCCAACCCTCTCTTGTATCTGGTATCTGAAATATTTCTACTTCACGATTTGAATTAGGTGCTTTTATTAAAATCTCTCCAGCACCTTTTGTATCAAATCCTACACCAACACCTAACATACTTGCATCCATAAGGAAACAGAATGGTTTAGAATAATCTTCCTTTAGTGTTTTTGTAGATACGAATGCACAATTGTTTAGTGCTGCATATAAACCTTTTTCTTCTGTGATTGGTGTACCCATTGCCCACAAACCACGACCTGGTGGTAAGAACTTCATGTTGAAGATTCTCTCATACATATCTTGTGCACTCTTTTGTGCTTGCCAAGGATTCCAACCCAATAAATAAGATTCTATATGATTCATCTGCATAGAGTAAGTTCCTTCTACAACCCTCTTAACTGTTTCCCACCATTTCTCATTCTTACCATCTTCTTTAATACGAGAATATGTTCTCATATATACCAACTCACCTAATCCGTTAAAACCGAAAGGTGGTTTTTTTCTTTTATACTTGTTAAGAAACTTTTCCGAAAGCGTAAACTTCTCCATACCTACCTAATCTCCTATGACCTTTTTAGACCAATATTTTATTTTTTTGTTATCGAGAATTTTCTCTCGATGTTTCCAGTAATATTTTTTTTGTCGTTTGCGACGAGCTTTTATTCGCTCTTCTTCATTTTGATATTTTACATTTCGTCCCATTAAATTCTCCAAAATAAAAGTAGAGAGAAAAACTTTTCATAATTTTTTATGAATTTTATTTATTCTTCTTCACTATTATAAGTACAATATATATTGTATTATATTCAAGATTTATTCAAACCCATCTATCTTTTTCTCAGAAGTTTTTTTCTCATCTGAATTTTTGTAAGCTGAGTAAACATTCTTAGCAGTCTGTCTAAAATAATCATCTGAACTTTTCATCTTCCGTTGAACATGAGAACCCATTTTAGAAGATGGTCTATGTACATTTATTCTACCAATTGTGGTATTCATTTCAACTGGATACGTAATACCATCAACTCCAAATCTATTCTTTATCACGTGAGCTCTCGCTGTATTAGACGCTTTATCCTCTATTTTTCGTGATATACTCATTACAAAATCAGCAGTCATTATTTTACTATAAGCTTCAGCGATTTTCTCAGCTCCAATGACATCTTCTTCTAACGCTGACCGATTAGCTTGAGAAGCAGTCCATATTGGTATATCATATTCTCCTGCTAATCCTCTTAAATCTTCATATATATTACCCAATTGATGTCTTACTTCCCTTGAATGTCCTACATCTCTAAGAATATCAGCATAATCAACCATTACCATATGAGGTTTAAATCCTCTCATCTCACATTGTTTTAAATGAGCATTTAAAGTTTGAACTGTAGCTGAACGTGTTGGATAATACTTTATAAGTAATTTACCTTTTACTTTTTCTAAAGATTTCTCTACTTCTTTTCTTCTAAATTTTAAATCACCAGTTGGTACACCTGAAAAAATTGTATCATACCTTAACCCAACATAACTTGCATTTAACTCTAATGTATAATGTACTACAGTTTTTCCAATCCCTATCGCGTTTTGTGATAATTTTTGTAAACACCAACTCTTACCAACTCCAGCTGGAGCTACTATAACACCCAATTCACCACCACCTAATCCACTACCCATAATTTCATCTATAATATCCCAACCAGTAGGAACAGTCTTACGAGTAGTTTGTGTCATTCGTTCTTCTAAACCTGTAATATAATCATGACCTAAATCCTTACTCGTACCAGCCTTCATAGCGTCATCTATTCTTGACTTGATACCATCATAATCTTGTCTTTCTAACAAGTCAACACTATCCATTATAGCGTTCTTTAAAGTTTGATTTTTACAAAAATTTAATGTATGTTCTTTTACATAATCAAAATCTGTAGCTTCTCTATGGTTGTAAGCTTCCTTTAAATTTTCTACTACAGACTTCCTCAATATATCAGATTTTATTTTTTTTATTTCAAGAGATAACGCTTCCATTGTAGGTGCTACTTTGTATTTTAAAAAATAAGAATTTATTTTTTTAACCAACCATTTATCTGCATCAGAATCAAAATAATCTGGTTCTATTATATCATTAATAGTTTGTAAAAACGGAGTATCAAATACCAAAAGAATAATGATTTTCTTCTGAAAAGAATGTCCGAATTGAATTAATGATTCACTCATGGTGTAATAAATATCCTCTCAACTACCCAAAATCAAAAAATTTTGAAGCTCTTCTAATAGGTCCTACTAATTTTTCTACACGGGATTCTGCTATGACAAAATAATCTTTTTCTCTTTCAATTCCTATGTAATTTCTCTCTGTAGTAACACACGACAATACAGTAGTTCCACTTCCTAGAAATGGGTCTAACACAACATCACCCTTACGACTACCAAGTATAACCAAGTAATTCATTAAAGTCATTGGTTTTACTGTAGGATGAATATTTTGTGTTGGTTGTGTAGTAAATTTCTTCTCTACACCTTTCATATCTTTACTTGATTCTGGACTTTGACCATTAAATATTTTTTGTTGTTTATCAAACTTATCCAATCCTATATTCTTTTCAGATTTACTTGGTTTTGGAACTGGAAGAAATGGAAAAGTGTCTCTAATTTCTTTTGGTAACTTATGCATTCTACTATTCCACCACTCATCTAAACTATAATATCTACTAAAATCTCCCTCATCTCCTTTACCTGGATTTTCATTTGTTCCTAAGTCATCACTTGACCAACCACCACTATACATATCATTTGTATTTTGATATGAACGACCACCACTTGACTTGGTTTTTTTACCAGTATCTAATACATTATCACTTACCAATAAGTTAGCGGCAAATCTACCGAGTGGTGATGCCTCTGCTGTATCATTATTCTCACTCTTAAATCCACTCTGTTTAAATACATTGTGATCTGTGCGAGGTTGTCGTTTTGTTATTTTAACTTTTTTAGTG
>Ga0080013_1000138_pt1 | contig 99039 bp, 91 predicted proteins | sample ETNvirenome_6_85_FD_69236 | JGI IMG/M metagenome (GOLD analysis project Ga0080013, IMG submission 69236) | Marine viral communities from the Pacific Ocean - ETNP_6_85 (SPADES assembly) (version 2) | ecosystem: Environmental > Aquatic > Marine > Oceanic | place: Pacific Ocean | collected 2013-06-19
TCGTCATCGTCAGCAGAGAAGAGGCTGATGAGAGCAGCACGGCGGATGCCGCCAGCAAGAACAGCATCAGCAATGTAGCAAATGATATCATGAACTTCAATAGACTCAAGTTTATCGCCCTCCGATTTTTCGTCCAAAATTCCTCTAACCTTGAGTAAACACTCTTTTAGAGGCTGTGGTCCGGGCGCTTTACCACCCGAAGTAACTAGTCTCGCGCCCTTGGGTCTGACGTCACTAAAGTCGAATCTTATGGTGGATCCGCCATAAAAATAGCTTCTCACTAATACTTTTACCGCATCTGCCCACCCTTCGATGCTATCGCCGACTAAAAATCTGCGAGATCTATTGGGATTTGGCTTTCTAATTTCTGGTAGTTTTTCAATATGATGCCGCTGAACGCTGTACCCAACGCCAGTTCCGCCAAGAAGCAAAAACATAATCTCGCTAAACACGCGCCAATCATCAACGGGGGCAAAAGCACAATTATAAATTCTTGAAGGGTTTATTTCGATCGGCTTTCCACCAAATTGCATCGATCTCATAGAAGGTAAAACTTTTTTAGCCATTACAAACTTATAAGCAGCATGAATTTCATCTTTCATGTCTGGATAAGTTTTTAGATGCATTCGCTTGTTTCTGCTTACAAGCTCTCTCCAAGTCTCGCGTCTTTTCTTCTTTGGAAGGTATTTTGCATATTTCATATGCACTGTAATGTTAGACAAAATTTCATTTGCTAGTTCCATTATTATTCCCCATTAATTCTCTATATTTTTCTTTTAATATTTGTTCTTGTGTTTTTGCCGGATTGCCATTTTTCCCTGCAGCGCCGTTTGCAATTTTTACCTTTACTTTGCCTGCATCCATGTCAATTGGATAAACCAGCCCGTCTGGGCCGAATCGATTTTTTGCTACAAAAAACCTGCCAGAATTAGCATTCTTGTCTTCAACGGTTCGTGATAGCGTGAAGATGAAGTCGGCCACGAAACATTTATTAAACGCTTCAGATATACTTTCCATCGTGACAATTTCAGCATTATAACCAGTCCTGTTTGTTTGTGATGCTGTCCAGATTGGACACTTGAACTCTTGAGCTATTCCTCGCAACTCTTCATAAATAGATTCTAAACTATGTCTCTTCTCATTATAAAGCTTTTTTGGTTTAATTAAATCTGCATAATCAACAATAATCATCCCAATGTCAATATCGCGGTTTACCAGTTTTTCTAAATGACTGCGCAGCGCCACGGTTGTGGCTGATTTCGTTGGATATTCTTTCACTATTAATTGGCCGTCGATCTCTTTAATGTCTTCTAAGATTTGATCTTTAAAAGTGTTTAAATCTGAAAGCGGCGTGCCCGTAAGACAGGCGTCATATCTTCTCGCAATCATTGTATCAGCTAATTCAAATGTGTAATGAACGACCGTTTTGCCCTGTTTTAGCGCTTGTGCACCCAAATGAACCAAAATGTGAGATTTTCCTGTTCCAGTTGGACTGATTACAACACCCAATTCGCCTTTTCCTAGGCCATCGCGCATAATTTCATCAAACTGTTTCCAGCCTGTCGAAACCGGATCTCTAGTTTTAACCTCAAATCGCCTTTCAAAATCCCTTATATAATCATAACCAAAATCATTGTTTTGGCCAAGGATTAGTGCTTTGTTAATAATTTCTGAAATCTCATCAAATGAAGAGTTGTTTAGTAGATCAACTGACTTGATAATTGCTTCTTTCAATTTCTGCTTGCGACAAAAATCAAGCGCAGCGTCTTTAATAAAATCTTTACCCTCCACATCCCTAGTTGAATGAATTCTCACAAGAAAATCTCTTACTTGTTTTTCAACTACTTCATTTTCACCCTCCATGCTACGAACTAACGTAGCAAGGGTCACCAATGAAGGATGAACTTTGTACTTTTCCTTATAATCATAAATCATTTTGGTAAAAGCCTGAAGGTACTTAACCTCAAAGAAATTCGTATCCAATACTTCACCAATTTGATCTGCGAAAGTGCGATCAAGAGTAATAAGCTTTGCTAAATTCTCTTGAAAGCGAATTCCAAACTTAGAAAAATCAACTTTTACTGTAGGGTCGAGTGGTCTCAAAAATACCTCAAACTGGATCTAGATCATACTAGATCTGCGGTCCTATGTCAATGCTATCCTATTAAATGCTGCGAATAAATCATGCCAGCTTAATTCTGGAAATCCATCGATAAGCATCATTTTTCGAATCTCTGTTTTGCTGAAAGATTTCGGGTAGTTATTGATCACATGTTTAACTTTGTCCCTATTTTGAGGCGACACCAGCGGATTATAAAGTTGCATTATTTTATAATTCTCTTTAATTAATTTCTCATTTTCTATGATCCGCTCATGAACTTTAAGTGGTTTTTCTTCATGTAAGCAAGTGCTTACAAGATCGTTTGTTGTATAATCTTTTTCTTCGGCAAGGTATGGAAATCGCTTAGCAACAGTTGGAAGGCCCGCCCCCGGCACTCCTGGCAGATTGTCACTCTTATCCCCGGCGATGGCCCTGGCCAAGGCGAAGTTCGTTGGGTGAATTCCATATTCTTCAATTAGTATATTTTTATTATAAATTTTCTTTTGAATCGGCCGTAAAAGGATTGTTTCATCATCAAGCAATTGAAAGAAATCTTTATCACTTGAAACAATCACCTTTTGCCAACCTTTGTATTCTTGGTTTGCAATAGAAATCAAATCATCTGCTTCAACATTATCAAAGATAAACTGCGCTATTGGCATATGGTTAATGTACTCAACCAAGCGGATCTGTTGATCAACGCGGTTTTCCATTTCCTCTTCTTGTGTCAGCATGCTGTTGTTTCTATTAAGGCGAATAGCTTTGCGGCCGCCTTTATAGTTTTTATTCATTTGGCGCCTTCGCTGTGAACCGCCTGCGCCGTCCCAGCAGATAACAACTTGATCCGGCTTAATCTCACGAATAAGCTTTTGCAGAATTTTCAAAAATCCCTTGACACCGCCAATTGGCTTTCCATTGGCGCTCATGCTCGGATCTACGACGAATGCTCGATAAAAGTTATTTGTTCCGTCTAGTATTAATACTCTTTTCATTTTTTCCATCTTTTTTTTTATTTTTCTGACAACAAGGCCAGAGGTTACAGCCACAATTATTACACTCTGTTGGGCCTTTAAGTTGAAACATCAATATTTTCCATAACTGCTGCAACAACTTCTTTAGTGATTTGTTCTTGTGCTCCCTCAGACGCCAAGTTTGTCTGTATATCCCCATACTTTTTAAGGATTTTTACGATTGCTTTTTTAATTTTCATAACCTATGCTCTCCCATGGTATCTTCACCGGTTGTATAAACCACCTTTTTAACGCCCACAAATTTTAATACTTCTTCACACATCGGGCAAGGTTTGCTCATGCGATATTCGCCAAGCTTATTAACTCTAACGACAAAAACTGTCGCGCCCGCTGTCGTTGATCTCGCAAGGCCCAATATTGCTCCGATTTCTGCGTGAGTTGTTGCATCGCCGCAAGTATAGTTGTTTCTGAATCTATTACCAAAGCTTGAAAAATTGGGCTTATTGAAGGCGACATTTACAACATTGCCGCCTTTGATTAAAATAGCGCCGTGCTTGAGCCGGCCATAAGTGCTGTTTGTTGCTACTCGCTTAGCTAGCTCAAGTGTGCGCTGGGTCTTTTTGCTTGTATTTGTGATAAGCATGCTTTCATTATAGCATCCTGCGGAGCCAAAGGCAAGGAAATTATTCGCAGCGCTTATACGGCACAGAAACCCTGAACCACCCAATCGGTGCGGTCGGGGGTGGCTACACACGTTATATCAACACGATCGCCTTCTGCGGCGGTGCCGCCGACAAATGTAATTACATGGCTGCCTATTGTTATTCCGCTTGCCGCGGCATCGCCGGCGACGACTGTGCCAACAAGAGTATCACCACCAGCACCCCTTACAACAGTTACGCTTGCAGAGTCTGACGAGGTAATAATAATTGAGATGTGCCAACCAACTAGGACGATCGCCTCTTCCTCGCTGTCCGCGCTTGGTAAAGTAATTGCAAAACCACTTTCGCTATCGCCTTGTGTTAGACTAAATGTCGCTCCCGAATAAGGAAGAGCCGTCGCGACGTCGCTCAAATTCAAGGCGTCGTCAACGTCGATAATTCTTTTTCTATACCCAAATCCGCCTCCAACGGAGACGTCAGTGGCGCCATCATGAATTCTTGCTACTTCATATCCATCATATTGTTTAAATACGAGGTCTTCGCCGTCGGCCTGAAGTTTTATGATAATATCGCCGTCGCGATCGAGGCCAAGTTTACCATGGATTCGGCCTTCTGAAATGTCTTTATCGTAACGAGCCATATAATAAATAGTTTAATTTACTTTCCTTGTCCGCGGTATTTCTTTTTATACAACTTTGATCTTTTGTTGTGTGGAAATTTTGACCAACGGCCGTTGCCCTGGCTAGTCTTCTTGTAAGATAAGCGATTACTTTTTACATTCTTTTTTGTTGCCATTATTCTTCCTCTTCTTTTTCTCGTTCAACCTGAAAAAATACAATTGTTCGCATTCCTTTGTATCTCATAGGAATCTTTTTTCTTACTTTTCTCGCATGTTTTTGAGGTATGTTGTGTATTTCTATGACTTTTCCGCCATCGTCAGTGCCGGATCTATACTTATATTTTTTACTCAACGGATATTCTTTTTTAAGCTCTTTAATGATATCTTTTATTTTCATGGATATTGCTCAGGCTCTGTGTTATCAACATCATAAAAATCTGCTGCTTTGCCTTCACGTTTATCAAATTTAAGAACAATCTCTTGTTCCATTAATTCTACAACTCTATTATAGAATTTTTCATCTTTAAGTTTTTCGGGCCAATTTTTAGCTTGAAATTTTTCAGATGTTTTATCATCATAGTGTAAAGTAAACCAAGCGCCGGCGTTTGTTAAATATTCTGATGACTTAATTGCTTCAAGCCAGCTTTCCTTGTCCATAATGTGAATATCTTCGCCGCCCCAAAGAATCTTAAAAGAGCATTCTCTTCCTTGAGTTCCAAAGCGGCTTTTTTCGATCTTTGCCCGCACTTCTGTTCCGATGCGGAAGCCCTTATCATCATAGATGAAACTTGCCTTTCCTTTCCTCGCTGTGAGCCACACACGCAGCGAATAGGCGTAAGCTAGGGCCTTACCCCCCGGAGTGAAATAAGGCGTTGTCATGGCCTCTGAGGGCCTTCTAGTGATGTTCGTTTTAAGTTGGTTTAGGATCAGTAAAGTCGCCTTTTTGTTGGCGATCGGCTGAACCAGCTTTGCCATGCCTTTTGAAAGGATGCGAGGCTTTACAGCCATCGTTGATAGTGGGTTGAAGTCGCTCTCAATGTCACTAACTGAAGGTGTCATAGCCATGCTATCCCATATAAATAGCATTTTATTATCGTTATTGGCTAATAGGTTCTCAATTGTTTCCAAGACAAACTCAACCGATTGCGCCTGAATATATAACAGATTTTCTAAGTCACAACCCCCGCTTTCCAAAAAGCGTGGGTCAATAGCACTTTCAGAATCAAAGTAAATTACATCAATGCCCATTTTTTGAGCATTTGCAGCAACCTGTGCTGCCATATAAGATTTACCCGTTGCTTCTAGGCCAGCGATCTCACTGATTTTGCTAACGGGGATACCACCCCACTTGCCACGACGAACGATACCGTCTAGCCACTTCGAACCAGTCGGAATAAATTCGTTAACTTCAGTTGGGTTCTCGTCTTTTAAAGAAAACGCAACATTTGCGCCGGCCGACTTGTTAATCAGCTTTTTCATATCGGCGATGCTTAATCGCCCACTCGTTTTATTTATTTTTGCCATAAATACCTCTAAAAGTAAAGGGGGGGACCGAAGTCCCCCCCCACAAGCCTAACTTGCTAGCAATTCGGTGAATGCCTTATCTACTGTATTTTCTGTATTGTACTTTTCAACGTCGTCGTTTCCCTCGCCGTCAGCAAGGTATTCGTCAAGCATTTCCTTGACTTCCTGCGACGTCTTGCGAGGAAAGATTGCAGTAAAATCAATCTCAGTGTTAATAAACTCCTTCGCAAGCTCACGATCTTCAGTAAGAGCCGAAGAGCGCCGGCGCGGCTCAAGATCCGTGCTTGGGAACATTGCTCCCGACTTCTTACCATATCGAAGGGTAAGGTCGGTGCCAGTCTCCGGATCAGTAATATCGCCATAATCCGGATTCAAGACGAGGCCCAGCAGCTTCTCATAAACTGTCTTGCTATAGCCCCAGAGTCGAACGCCCTGGTCCTCTTCGCCGCGAACGATCACGGGCGAGAAGAAGCGCTGCTTTGCCATCAGCTTCTTCGCCAATTCACGGGACTCGTCAGAGCCATCCTCCCAAAGCTTACGAACAAAGGTGTCCAAAGGACAATCCTCGCCAAAATTACGCTTTGGGCTCAAGAAACCGGGCTTGTCGCCAAGGTTGTAATGGAACCAAAACTCCCTAAAGGGATCGCCATCTGCATCTGGAACAATTCGGATAGTCTGTTCGCCATCCTGCGGCTTCCAGAACCACCGCTTACCATTGCCATTGCCTTGTAGAGCAACTTGCTTTTGTTTCATTTTCTTCAAATCTAATGCCATAATGTTTTTTCTCCTTAAATTATAGGCTGGGTCATTTTCCCAGCCCGCACTATAAGTATACCTCATTCTGAGCGATTGTCAACCATTTTTTCACCCTGAATGAAGTTTGTGTGAGCTTCGATATATGCAAAATCTTCTTCATATGTCGTCGCTGTTATATCATATGATACATTAGTAAACGCAGATTGTCCAGCTTTTTTTATCCGTTTGCTTATTTTGTTTAAAAGATTTTTTTCTTCATTTAGTGTTTGTTCGCCAAAAGCAAAATAAAAGTGTTTTTCTCGTATGTTTTCAATATTATAAAAATATTTTTCATTGTCTTCTGTTGTACTGTATATGCCAAGTGTAGAAATTCTATTAATTTCATGTGGTGGCGATATATTGCTCATAATAAAATCGCTATTTTTAAGATAATTTAACATGTGAAAAGAATTAGCAATTAATGAATTAATTTTGTCACGATATTCCACAATTGATAAATTACCTAAAATTTCAGCAACATTAAAATCATCAATTAATATAATTCGCTTAAACAGCCCAGATCTAGCATATTGCTGTAAAACGCCAAACACAACTCTTTCATGAGCCTTTTCTTTTTCGCCAAGTAAATCAAAATTTGGCCGAACATATACAACATTTATTTTTAAATGTTTAAATTGTTCTAAAGTAGCTAAAATAGAGCTACTTATAGTTTCGACGCCGCCGCAAAAAAAGAATATTTCTTCTTTAACCTTTTCAACCAACGATGGAAATTGCGGCGTTTTATCTTCGGCCTCTTCTACGACCTTTGAGGCCGGTAAAGCATAGCAATTTTTGCCCGTTAAGCCAACGTCAATATAAAAAACGTCATATTGCGGATGTACAGACAATTTTTTTGCGACGGCGCGGCCGACTTGGCCAAAACCAATTATATTCATTCTGTTTTATTCATATTGCCAAAGTTTTTACCAATCGACGTTGAAACTTTATAAGTACCTAAATCTGTATTTGAAAATGTTTCTACAATTTGATTAAAAAGGCTGCGTTCTTCTTTTGCCAAATCAATTACCAACGAATCATGGACTACAAAAGCTATATATGACCTAGAGTCTTTAAGTAAATCATGAACTTTAATCACTTGTCGTAAAACCATATCTGCTGTTGTACTCTGAATCAAATAATTCAAAGCATGAAATTCGTCCGCTTCGATCTTCCTGCCAAATGGCGTTGTAACTATTTTACCATCCCAGTATTTTTCTTTAATGCTTGTTTTGTCATAGGCTTTATTCGCCAAATAATCTTTAGAGCCCGGATTATACAACCAAGCGAAGATACGCTCTTTGGCTTCTTCGCGCGATTGCATGCCGGCAAACACATTTTTGGCGTTCCATTCGTGTATATCTTCTTTTGGCTGTTCTTTTCCGCACAAGGCTAAAAGCGTCCTTAGCTCGGCTGCGTTGAAATCCAACTCTACATAGAGATCGTTGTTTGGCTCCAATATAGGACGATATTCCTTTTTAAGCGTTAAAACGGGAAAAGACTTTGGCTCTGTTGTCAGCCTGCCTGTTTTTGTCCCAAAAATATTATATTTAATCCGCTTTTCTGCTTTTTGAAGTCGTTTCAAAAAATTTCTAGTTGCAAGCTGATGGCTTAAGTGGCTTAATTTGTTTATTTTTAAATTTAAAGGTCTATTTTTTATATCTTCAACAACTTTTGTAAGTTGCAATAAAAAATCATAATTTTCAGGTTTTTCGTGGTTATCCAAAACATGTTTGGTTATTTGATTTTTGATTTCATAAAAATTTAACAAAAAATGTTCTGGCACCAAATCATAAAAACAATGCTCATTTAAATTAATTTTTGCTTGTTTAAAAGAATTTAAAAATGCGCGCATCTTTTGGCTGGTGGCTTTCCACTCGCTTTTAAGATTTTTTGGACAAACTGCATCAAGCGGGTTGCCGGCACAATATAAGCTTGCATATTCTATTTCATGTGGCAAATTTTCACAATAGCCCCAAGTCCCAGAAAGCCCTTGAGGTAAATCTTTATGAATTTTTTCTTGAAAATAGATTTTTTTACACTTAGATTTGTTGTCCAACACTTGAAAAAACATTTAAGTTCCTATTAGGCCTGGAATCATTATAATATTTTCTTCTCTAACTGTCAACCTTTTATCAAAATCTGCCGCTCCTAAACCAAGCGGGCCTAAAGCATATTCGACATACTGAAGGGCCGCGGAGGTTAATTTTTTGTCTTCATTTTTCAGCGCCAACAAATATATATGATGTGCTTTGGTGGCTATTTTTTTTAATTGTTTAAAGCCAAGCGGCCGGCCTTTTTCTATATTTCTAATTTCAGCATACCACCTCATCCACTTTTTTTCCAAAGTTTTTTCGTTCAAGGGGCTTCTTTTGATGTAAACAATAGATGAGCCAGCAGTTTTTGAATAAGTTGGGTTTTTTGCAAGAAATTTAAGATACATTTCCTTGATGGTTGTAGCAAAACTAGAATCTTTAGCTCTGAAATTATTATAATTTGCATAAGGAACGAAAAGTTGAGAATAAACTTCTCTAATATTCACTTTATTAAATTGGGCTGCGCAGTCCTTCGGAGTTGTGCATGGGCCAGCAAGGCCCGGGGCTTTCGTTGTCATATATGGCAACTGCCATTTGCTAATATATGGCCACATTTTATCAGATGTTATATCTGCAATTGCTCGCCATGGAATATTTGGATCAATTTTAAATCCATGCATTGTCAAAACATACTTAAAAAAATCAAAATTCGGATCTTCATAAAATTGAATTTTTTCTCGGTCTGATGTAAGATCGGCATCAAATAAATCATAAACAAGCCCGCTGCTATATGGCGTAGTAAGTTTACTTTCCATAAAACCAGAAAATGTTATAACATTTCCCGTTCCTTCTAAAAATCGTTTAAGCAATTCATAAAAATCTTCAATGTCGGCCAAATCTCCGCTGTTTTCATAAGCGCTCAACTTTTCTACTAAAAAACTTTCATAAATTTCATTTAAATTTTGCACAAACAAGTCGTTTCTTCTATCGTATCCTTTAACTATTTTAATTTCTTTTATTAAACTATTTTTATTTATAAGACGAGTTTGAAAAAACGCACTCGCATCCATCCAGGCGGCCACAATAAAAAGTGGAATTGTTTCTCGCCCAGAGTCGCCCAGTAGCGCCTTAATACTTGCCAACATCGGAGAATCTTTTTTCCACCACTCGGGAATAGGCTCACATCCAATTTCCTCAGTTTCGTCGCCGAGACCAAGAAATTCCTTTAAAAGCTCATCGGTCAAGGGGTTATTTTCGACGCTAGCCACAAGGCCATGTAAACTTATTTTACCATAAAGTGGGCTGTGATACCAAATATCAATTGTATTTTTCTGAAAGTCATTAAACACTTTTTTAAAATTTATTCGGCCCTGAAACATTTTTTTTGTAGAAGAGGAGTTAGTTGCACTAGAAATTTCCCCAAATTTTTCTAAAATTTGTTGTTTCACAAATTCTTGCTTCGAAATTATGGCTTCTTTAGTTTCCTCTAGCTCTTCTTCAAGCTCCGCTAAATTAAATTCAATTTCTAAATTTGTTGATGCCATTTACTTTGCCTTCTTTTTCTTCAGGGCCGCGGCCTTCTTAGCCTTCTTCTCTGCCTTGGCCGCGGCTTTTGCCTTTGCCTTTGCCTGCCGGGCTAGCTGTTTTTGGTGCTTTTTAAGCTTTTTTTGAAAAGTCTTCTTGGTGTCGGCTTCGCGCTTTGCGGCGGCGGCGTCGGATGCCTTCTTCTCAGCCGGCGACAACTTATCGTAATATTCCTGTTCCTCTTTCATGGCCGCGGCGGTCTTCTTGTCGACCTTTGCCGCGAATTCGGCGGCTGCCTCGTCGGCCTCTACTTTCTTAGTCGCATCTTTCATCGCCCATTTCTTCGGATTTTGCAGCCTATCAAACTGCTCATCAGCGGTGCCCCTATTATTTGCGGATTCGGCCTTATATGCGTTGACATCGCCGACTGGACTGCAGACGGCAAGCGCGGGATGAAAATCTTGTCCGCTTGGGCATTTACACTGCTTATTCTTTTTATCCCAGGTGCCGCCTAGGCCGGAACAATCGTATTCCCGTAGGGCGCCCAGTTCCTTCTTAAATTCTCTAGCCGAACTAAAATATAATTCCGCCATTCTCTGATCGCCGTATATTAAATTCTGAGTTATATATTTTATAATATCGTGTTTTGCAGAAATTCCAAATTTAGCTTTTTTGCCCTTTAAAATTTCTTCTTGTTTTGCCGATTTAGATTTATCAAAATTATGACCCATATTCACGCCGTGTACAGAAGTTGTATATTCTCCCATGGAAATAACATCAGTCAAAGAATCAATTCTATAATATCCGCGGATCCCGGGATCATCGACATCACTAATCCCCAAAGGATTATGTGAAATAACAAAATAAGCGCCCTTATCATAAAGATTGTTCCCAATCATTGTTGGGCTAGCTTGATATGGTTGCTTTAAAAATTTTGCAGCACTATCAACCAAAGTATCAAGCCACAAAGCGGTGCGTAGGCCAGAATTGTCCAAATAACTAAAATCTATTGTTTTAAGAATTCCGCGGTCTTCGCCGACGACCAAATGATACATTCCATCTCGATGATCTTTCCACCTGTTAAAATTCCGTTCACCCATGCTTTGTAACATGGGTGTAACAGCCTCGGTGTCGCCACCAGTTGGAGTGGCAAATTGCCTATAGTATAATAACGAAGTAGCTTGGTCACTTTGCTCTTTTTTTACTTCAACGGCGAGGTCGGCCATGGCTTTTCCGGCTGCCACAGCCGCCGTCGCAGACGTCGGATCTGCTGCCAAATCTCCAAAAAGGCCCTCCGCCTTGCCTTTCTTAGACTTCGCCCACTTTTCAGTAACTTGATACGGCTCTCTTACAATAGACCCAAAATTTGTTTTAGAGCCCATCAGAGCGCGAGGTACCAAATCATATATTACACTATTCATAAAATCGCCGAAAGCCCATTGGCCGCGGTCAACAGACTCAACGTGCTTATAAAACCATTCTTTAAAAACGCTCACTTCAATTAAAATATCACCAAGATTAACCCAAAGCTCCTCATCCAAAGAGCGAATAATTATATTGCCAAGAGCAACTGATGGCTGGTACCGGCGCTTCCAGCCGGCGACCTCATAAACTGCTGAAATCAAAGCTCTTAAGGGAAAAAATAAAAAATTACCAAAACTGCGATGCCGCTGCTCTAGGCCACCGGCTTCGGCGGCATGGCCGCAATTTGTCAAAGCACACAATAGCGCATGCACTCTAGTTTTTAACTCTTCTTTAAAGTCTATTTTACTATTTTCAGGATCGTTCCCCGTTAAAAGGTTTAAAATGTATCTTCCGGCGGTGTTCTTTCTTTTTAGCACACTTTCAAACTCTTTTACAACTTCGCTCAACTCAAACTCTGAATATTTTATAGCACTGACGTTGCTCTTATCAAAAAACTTCTGCCTATCCTTGCGACTAAGACCCGCCACCGGCATCTTGAGTTTTTTAAGACTAGATTCGATACGCTTCTTTGAGCGAAGCGCGGTGACTTCAGTTTGTAAGGCAAACGATGGTTTGACGGTGCTCAGCCCTTCGGGGAGACTACGAAAACTAATTTTAAAAAGTTGACGTTCGTGTGCAATTATTTCTAATAAAACATTTTGGAGCGCCAGAGCAGTTGCTTTTTTTACCGCATTGATTTTTTTATTTAAATCTATTCCTTTTTGCCGCTTTTCCCGCTTTAATTCTTCTATTGTTGCATCTTCTAGCTCTCTCATCTCAGCAGATAATGATTCTCTTCTAACTTTTTGTACACCAGCACAATCACTAAAAAAGTTATCAACAAATTCTGATTCTAGTTTTAATGCTTTTAATTCTTCCATAGCGGCGGCAAGAGTTGCTTTGCCGAGCGCCGCTGAACTAACTTTTGTAAAATCTGCTATTTCAAGAATATCATTTTTTTCTTTGTCGGCGTGGGCATCAAATTCAGGAGAGCCTTGATAGCTTACAGATAAGTTAATTTCGCCATTTTCGCCAAATTTAAAGTCATGTTTTGTCCATCTTATTTTAAAAACTTTTCTTTCTTCTTTTTGAAACACCTGTCTTATATCGAAGGGTATCAATTCATCTGGCGTATCCTTTTTAAAGCGCCAGCCATATTCAACATACAAATTTTCTTCCAAATCTTCAATTCTTTTAAGCCCGTCACACTTAGTTTTTTGACCTTGTGGAATTATTAATTTAAGATAGTCTTTTCTGTTCAAAGCGCGCACGAAATCAGTAGGATGCCCCTCAGTGAAAGCTTTCATGCTGCTAAAATAAAAGTCAGCATTAAAGAAAAAAGAATGACTCTTGCCCCAAGCAGGGAATTTTCTTTCAACTTTCAATGATTTAATACCAGCAGAGCCAATTCTGGCGAATTTATTGTTTAAAATAAACTCTTCGTCTACAAATTCTTTAAAAACAATGGGCTTTTCCTGCCATGGATTTTTATTTTTAGTCCCTTCGTTGGTTGGTCTTCTTGTTTTCGTAAAAAATCTTATATAGGGGATTAGCGCGGCTTGTTGGGGCGGCGTCATATTCATTAAAAACTCTATGTACCTTAATCGCGGATTTGTAACCAGCCCAAATTGTCCAGCTTGGACAACTGCGCCGGCGACATAATTCGCAGTGGCAGACAACCAAGAGTCGGGCGTAACCAAAGGAAGGCCGCCTTCAAATTTATTTTTATGTTTTGGGTGAAAAAAAATAAGCTTTCCGTGCGCATGTTTAAATGATTCGCTTACTTTGTGGTCCTTCCGGTCTCCATAAATCAATTCTCTAAAACCGTCATTTTCAGGCTCATATATTTGTCCCAATAACATATCAGTTAGCCAACTCTGCGGTGACAAATTCTGTGGTAAAAAGAAGTTAACTTTCTTAGCCATTTTTAAAGTCCATACATTTTTAAAACATCATTTAATGGCAAAGGAATTTTTACTAAATCGCCAACTTTAACATGTTGTTCTGTTGGCTTTTTGTTGAACCAAGCAATAACCCACCAATATTTTGAATCGCCGTAATGTTGGTGCGCCAACTTGTAATAGTGATCCCCAAATTTCCAAATATGGTTAGAAAAAGTCAATAATTTTATTTCCTCAAACGTTGGATAGTCCATTTCTTGTGTTTCATAATGACGAATTAAATCTCTATCTCCATATCTAGATATAAATTCTTTTTTATAATCCGGATCATCATTAACAAGAATATTTAAATTTTTATACCTTGATGTTGCCATTTTTTTCCACCAAATTATGAGCCCAACAATGAAGCTTCATTATATTCATCTCCCAGGCCGATGCCAGAATCAGCTTTAGCGGACTCTTCGTGCCTTTGTAGTCGGACATTATAGGGAAAATTATTATTTCCAAAAAATTCCCCCTCGGCCGCGGAATTATTCCAGCCAATTGTTGATTCGTGCAACGGACTAAACGAAATATTAAAGCCAATCGCCCTAGGAAATAAAAAACCAGATGTGCTATCTTTACTTATTATAACGCCCTTTTCCCTAATGCCAAAATCACTTGTAAAACTAGTAATATATCCAAGCAAGCCCTTCGCGGGATTTGTATGATTTATAAGCAAATTGGCAAACTTAATTCTTGCCAAAGGAGGGCTATCAAGAACTCTTTGCCCAGTTCCTTGTAACACTTCATAGCCTGGGTATAAATTTTTAACAAGCATATTCAACTTTTTTAGATTTTCATTAGCATCCTCTTTACCAAAACACGGAATCATTAATCCCAAAGTTATTGTTCTTGTTGTATTACTATAAGTTGGAATTGGGTCTGCTCGGCCAAAAGCCAGGGTCGTATTCCATTGTGGTGTATAATTATCACTAAATGCTGTAACATAAGCTGGAAAACTTAATCTTTGAAACTTTCCATGCTTTCCAAGCAGGCCGGCGGTTGTTGGAAAAGTAAAATGAATATCTGAAAAGTCTAAACTATTTCTAACAGCTACTTCGCCCGTATCTGCTGTTTTGAGCGTCGGATCTGGCTCTGGGGCTGCGGCGCCGGCGGTTGCTGCATTAACATCGATGCCGCCCAGTGTGCGGCTTTGCCATTTTTCAAATGATCTCGTCCACCTTTTAGCTGTGGTGGCGGCACTTGTGACTTTATCGAATAAATCTACCATTATTTTTTTCTACCTCTTTTCACTAATACCATTTGCGATGGCTATTCGCCACAATCGCCGCAGTTTGTTGATCATTAATTGTATGTAATTTGTTAAGTGTTCCGCCAAGAATTCCTCCAAGCTTATCCAAACTTTTCTTAAAATCAGAGCCTTCTAGTTTCTCGCTTAATGCAGATGAAATAGCTTCCGACGAATCTTCAACTGCTTTTGTGACCAAACTAACCACCCCTTGGCCAGTGGCTTGGCCAGCTTCCTTCAAAAGCGCGACCATTTGCGACTGTGGAATTCCGGCGGCGCCCATCAGAGCCATTCCCCCGCCCTTACCCGGCAGAAGCTTTTGTGCTGCGCCGAAGGCCTGGGGTATTGTTGTCATTCTGCGAGCCAGCATGCGCTCTTGGCCGACGCCCATACCGCCGAATGCACCTTGGCCGCCGGCCATGGAGCCCGGTTTAAAATTCATAAATTTTCGAATAGTACTGGCATCAAAATTGGCCGCCTTAAAAGCGCTCATATATGCACGCTGTACACGAGGTGTGGCCGATCTAATTCGTGGTGCAACTTTTTGAATCGACCTAGCAAGATAATCCATCCTTTCGGGGTAGTCCATTGACGAAGCCTTTACTGCATCAAAACTGCCGCCCAGTGAAGTAAGGACCGCGTTTAATTGAGCGCCGGCCTCTTGGGCTGAGCCAATATCCTCAAACTTCTTAAGAGTGCCCATAAGGCCCTGCATCGACATGCCCATTGAGCGGGCTCGCCGCTGGAAAGTTAAAGCTTGGCGTGTCGCCTCTGCATTATCAAGAATATCAAAAAATTCACCTGCGCCGCTGGCCATGTCCTTAAAAACTCTAGCCACGTCTTGCCCAGTTTTTACAGCAAAATTAGTCATCGTCCTTCCGGTTGTGCTTATTTCTCGCCTTGTCATGCCCATGGTCGTATCAAAAGTATTAATTACATCTGTTGTATCGGTGATCCCCACCCCTAATCTTCGCCATATCAAAGTTTGATCAGTAAGATCCATGTGGCTTTGTTTAAACCCCTTGCGCACGCGAGAAGCCAAATTTGTTGATAGCCTGTTATATTCGTCATTTACTTGGCTTATATCATACCCCAACTCAACAACTCTAAGACTATATTTAACCAATTGATTAAATGTTGCAGATTGTGCTTTGGTGTTGCTAGCAAATGCCGCATTATTTTTTGACAACGCGACATTGAGCCTATCAATTTCTACTATAAGGCCGCCATACTTGTCTTTTGCAGCTTTTTCACCCGACTTGTCCTTGGACGCGGCTTTCGACGGCGGTTTCCAGTTGCGCAAGTGTTTCTCCGCGACCGCTTTGTCGGCTGGGTCGGTTATTCTGCCCATGGCCGAGCGCAAATCAGCCTTGGTGACGCCGGATTTGCGGGAAAGCGCAAGAAACTCTGCGAATGGTGGTGATGCTGCCATTTAACTTACCTCTGTTCTATAAATAGTTTTCAGTGGTAAAATTAACTATCTTCTTTATTTGCATCTTCAAAAAATTTAATCATGCGACGAAAAAACCAGTCGCGCAATTTAATTGGAAGGGCGTAGAGTTCAAAGAAGTTCCAGTTGCCCTTTTGTTTCATGAAAAAGAACAACTCATACACACTATCAATATAACCCTTCGTCAGGCCAAAAAAAGTCGCCTGCGATAGGCACGTTCCCCTTGTTTGCGTGCTCACACTCAGAACACGGAAATTCATATGTAAAATCAATATCAGGAACAACCTGAGTATATTTTCTTTTTACATGCAAAGAATCTGCGATTGGAAGCTTAGAAACAAAATCGCCGATAACCAACACGCTTTCGTTGCCATCAACTGAAACAATTAATTGGCGAAGCCTATCTGATGCCGGCGTTTCTGGTAAATTGTGTTCTGATTTTTGTTTTGCTCTTTCTTCTATTTTCTTTTCGTCCTCGCTGGTCATAAATTTAAGCTCTACAGAGGCCGCAGTTCGCGGCAGCTTAATAATAAAAGTTCCTTTGTCAGTAAACTGAATGTCTTCATATTTTACCTCTTTTGGACCAACGTTTTCAAGGTCAACGACGTGTTCATTTTGTTTAAAACACGACTCGCACACTACTTGAATTTTATAATCGGGTCCGTAAGCATTCTTCCTGGCGTTTATTACAACGGCACTCTTGTCGCCCGGTAACAAGGTGTTTACTTTCACTTTTTTTACAAGCAAACTTTCAATAAGCTTGTCCATGGTCGTACCCTGTTTTGCATAAGCCTCAGAAATTAATATATCCTCTTCCTTTGTGGTCATAAAACCAACTTCAATTTCTTCAACGTTGTGAAGCGGGTGGTCTTTTGGATAAAACTTGCCAGCGGAAGGTAATTTAACTAAATCTACTGGTGGTGCATATTGATAATTTGGTTGTGTTGGTGTTTCTGGAATTTTTTGCTTAACTCTGTTCTTGTTTCTCATCTTCCCTCTTATTTCTTATGATAAATTAACTCGGCCCAATCATATATTACCGTAATTCCGATATTTATTAAATCTTCTGTGCCATAACTTAATTCACTGGGTTTAACATCAGATATAAATGCACCATGTAATTTCCACTCTTCGTAAATTTCACCTTCTGGGGTTAATGTTTGAATTGCTACTCGCCCAAGCGATTTCATTAAATCTGATTTGTTTAAATCTTTTAATTTAGTTTCATCAATATTGTCTGGGTTGTCATACGAGCGTTCTAATAATTTTCGCATCACTAAAACACTTATGGTCTCTTCCACTTCTCTTGAAAATATTTCTTTTATTGCAAAATTTATTGGATTCCATTTAATTTCCGTTGGATGATTAAAATAATGATTTAATAATTTATAAGGTGTTGTTGTTATAGTATAAGACGGACGGGATACATTAACTATATAAGCAACAGGAAAATCATTTATCTTTAAATAAAATCTAAATGATTGCTGTGCTTGTGTTTCAATTAAGCGGTTATTGGTTAGCATTCTACTAGTAATTATTACTCAGCGGAAAAAACTTCATGGGTGGCATAATCATATGACAGCGTAACCGTAATGCTCATTAACTCTTCGCTATCATAACCAACATCATCATAATTAACCTCTTTTACCCAAGCATTATGAAGAGTCCACTTTTCAACATCTGCGCCGGCCGAATCAATAGTTTTAACAGCTATGTTGCCCTTTGTCGCATCAATTGATTTTAGCTTAGAGGGACTAATTTTCCACCCCTGGTTCTGCATCGTCCAGTCTGACGGAGGAACATAACCAGCGTCTTGAAACATCTTAAACATTACTGAAGCAACATCAGGGTCAATAGGATCAACTAATGCAATTTGAATATCATTATATTCGACGCGGCCAGGAAATTTAAAAGTGTGAGCTAAAAATTGATGTGTCGCGCCGGCCGTAAGGCTCAAATTTGGCCGGCCCGCAGTTTTAACAACCCACGCCGGAATATCACCAAAAGTTAAAATAAATTTAAATTTACGCTTTGGTTCAATATTTGGCGATTGCCATTGAGGTAACGGGGATGCTTGTTTTGCCATTGGTTATTCTCCTAACTCTCCTAATAATTAGTCTTAATCCTCAAATGCTGCTCCAGTATTTGTGATAATAAAGTCGACTGCGATAAATTCAATTGATCGGGCAGGCTTTAAGAAAATCTTTGCATACATAATATTGCGATCAACCAAATCATCAGTTGTGGTAGTCTTATCTAACACCAGCTTATAATCAGTTAAGCCAAATCTTGCTTTAACGTCGGCCAAAAATGGCTCAGCGCGGCCGATGAACCTATCCCACGTTTCTTGAACGTTTGGCTCAAATAGAATATCTGAGGAAATTGTGGCAATGCCCTTCTTAACATAAAGCAACAATCTACGCACGTTAATCCTGTCGAGCGCACTTCTTGTAACCTGAAGAGTCTTTTGGCCGAAAATTACGATACCCTCATTTGGGAAAGAAGCAATTGGATTAATATTTGCCTCATACAGCTTATCTCGTTCTTTAGAAGTAAGCTTTTGTGTTACATTAATAACTGGTAAGCCAGCTACGCCGCTTGATAGGCCGCCGCGGTTGAAGCCCGCAGGGGCAAACCATGGCGCACGGACTCTATCAGTATAGGACATTGCTCCAATCGCCGCTACTGAAGGCGGCATAAAGACTACGTTGCCATTAACAGTATCTCTTATTTGAACCCACGGATAATAAGCACAGGCATAGCTAGAGTTTAGGCCGCGGCCTTTAAGATTAGTAATTGTAGTCGCGACAGTACCATAAACTTTTCCAGCATTGCCTTCAGCTTCCGGTCTAAAGTCGCCCTTAAGGTCGATTACCGCCATAGCATCGGCTCTCGCTTCAGCAGTTTCAATCATGTGAGTTGTTAGGCCCTCATGATAAATGCCGGGCATTGCAATTAAGTTAAATTCAGCAAACTCTGGATCTCTACAAATATCAACCGCTTCTTTTACACTATTAAAAGCATAATTGCTTAGCTGTGTTTTATCTTCAAGCAACGTCGTTCTGAATTGATCTTTTTCTTTAACATCTAGGCCATCTGAACCACCATACAGCAAAGCCGTGAATGAATAAATTTCTTCATCCAAAATATCTTTGTAAGAGCCACCAGATCCAGTGCTGTTGAGCGCTTTGCCGGCCGGCCTGGAGCCCGGTGACCAATAATAATCACCAGAGCCTGAAATAATTTCGTCAAGTGAAAATGCCCACGAATGCTCTGTGAAATTTGTAGTTGCACTAAACTGGTCTAGGCCGCTGGCCTTGTTTTTAACAAGATCCACAATGTCTTCGTTAAATCTACCGTTTGTTTTTGTTTTACCCGTGTAAGCGCCGAAATACGCTAACTTATTACTTGAAAGGCCCTCTTGAGAGGCTGATATACGAGCAGGAACTCGCGGGAACAAAAACTTCATGTACTTGGCCATTGAACCTGAAACAGAGCCCGATCCGCCATTTTTTATAATACCGGTGGCATAGGCATTTGGCGTCGCGCCGGTAGTGTTGCCAATTACTGGGCTTGCCGCGGCAGCCTCGTTGAAAGAAGCCGAAAAACTACCGGTAGTTACCCCGGCGATGTTGACGGCCGTATACTTAAGCGGACCAAAAGTACCAAAAGGCAGAAATTCCGAATTGTTTGAGGCGTCAGCGCCGACTTGTATACGAACATATTTAGATCTGTTTGAATGCTCACCTTCGGGTCTCAAAACTCTCTCACCCTCGTCAAATCTAACATATCGAGTGCCAACTTTTCTACCAACATAGTTAATAGAATCCGGGTTTAAATTACAATTGCTAAATCTTTCCAAAACAACTGGTGATTTATCTGTATCTTTGAGCCTTCTTACTAAAATATCAAAGCTGCCCCATTTATCAAAATCATCCTTTGAGTATTTAATATTCGTAATAGAAACTTTAAGATTATTTTGTGCCCATTCGCCATGGTCGAGTGCATGAAATTTAAATAATTTTGTCATGTTGGCGGGGGCATAGCTCGCACTGGCAGCGCCGCCGGCAATATCTTGTGAGAAAAACCACCCCGTTTGAGGATTTCCATTGGCATCTTTCGCTTGAACATATGGAGTTTGCCTTGTGCCGTGTTCGCCGGTGGCGCCGCACTTCAAACCCAAGATGACGCCCATATATGTGGCGGATCCCGGGGCCGCGGTGCCGATTGAACCAGTAACTATGTCGTAGGTTTCAAGGCCGTTGTCATCCGGGTCGGCAGGCCAGGCAGACATAGTTACAAAACTCGTACCATTAATCTGATGTAGCAAAGTGTTCTCATATGTTTCACCAAGCCAATACACTTCTTGACCCGCGGTGGGAGTAATGCTAGTGTTAGTTAGCACAGGGTTTGTATTAAAAACTTTTCTAATATAATTTTTATGAGTTGAGCCTAAATTAAAAGTAATTCTCTTTTCAGTATTGCCGCTTTTAATTAATGCCGTAAAATTACCACTAGAATCTGAGCGCATTAAATTAGCCGCACCTGAAAGGTCTGTGACTGCAGTTCCTGCCAAATCACTTCCAACTAAAGCCATCGAGCCTGAATTAATATACCAAGTGGCCGCCAAAGAGCCGGTTGCAGTGGCCGCCTGTTGTACTGTGCCAAAGCCGTTGCCGCTAAATACCCACAAGCCATAAGCTCCACCGCCATTGTTGGTGCCAGGATAGGATGTGGCCAAAGCATTTGTTGTTTTCCAGCCGGCTTCGCCGCCGCTGGTCTTGTTAGTGTGTTCTTTCCCAAGAAGCCTAACAACATTAATTGTTGCCGAATTCTTTAACCAAGCTTGCGCGGCATATGCAGCATAAGTTGGTGCTTGCTCCCCAGCATGTCGCCAAGGATCTGAAGCTACTCCGCCGTGTTGCGGCTCACCAAACACTTCAACAAAATCTGCAAAGGAATCTACTTGAACAGGTCTCATAGCTGGCCCACGCAATGTTCGACCAACAACAAGGGGGCCTATCTCTCTCGGCTCACGGGGTAACTGAGAATTGTCTATTTCATTTAAAAAAATTCCCGGTGAAACAAATCTAAACTTCTTCGCGCTCATATTTATAATTCTCCTGCTCTCTTATACATAGTAAATAGTAATTTCAAAGGTAAAACCCCTCTAAGAATCAAACGGAAAAGATTCTTTGTGTCTGGGGCGAAGCGGTTCTTTTTCTTTGTCGTCTTCGATGCCATATTCATTTATATCGCCTAAAACAATCCTTTCGCGCTGAAATTTAAGTTCTACAGGGCCTTCGCGTATAACCATTTTTGGAGTACTTTGATTTTTATCTGATCCCACAAGAAACCCCAAAACTTTGATTGTTATTGTTGTTTCGTACTTCTTTTCGTCTTCAGCTAAGCTTGAAACGTTGTTGTCTAAAGCATAATTATCTTCAAGAAAAGCCTCATACGAATAACCATCTTTTTCTAAAACAAATTGGTTAATGCCGCCGGCGAGGACCATAAATGGCTGCATTACCTCGTTCATTTGTTGCTGATAATCAGTTCGAACATTAAGCGTATACGCCAAATCGTAATACACTGGCATTGGTGCAGTTATTGTTTGGTATACAATTTTTTGATTAGGAATTTTTCTCCCAAAAGAGTCTTTCCATGGAAAATTCTTTTGCCCGTAAACATCTATACTATCAGCGTTTCTAAAATCTTTAGTTTTTTCTTGATTTATTCGTCTGTGGATTTTAAATGCACCCCTACGATAGTCTTGAACCGGGAATACATTACCCGGGATTGGGCGCTGAGTGACGGCCGTCTTGCTTACGGAGGTTCTTTCAACCGAAATCATTGGAAAAACTAAAGCCTCTGAAAACGTGGCCCTTCTTCTTTCTCTCTGTGCTGCTCGCTCGGCAGTCAACCACAAAACAGGAACTTTTTTCCACCCTTCGTTTGTAGTCGCATGGAGATCTAAAACATTATCAACCCAATCAAAAACCGCAGAATCAATGGTTTCAAAAGTAGATGGCTTTAATGTCTTTATTCTACTTGGCATTGAACTTACCCTTCCTTGCTCTTACACACTTGGCGGCAATTTCATATTTTGTATCAGATTGACCAAAAAGCTGGTGTGGTTCATCAAGCGTAACGATTTCATAAAATATATTACCATATAAAATAAAATCACCCTCTCTTACAAAAAGATCCTGATCTTCTGTTAACCTTCTTTTGTGAAAATGAACAGTTAAAGAGGACTTTTTATCTACACCAAATTTGCCAGTTTCGGTGGTTAACCCTTCCCAAGCAATAAGTGCATAAACTCTAACGGGCGGCAAAAATGTTTTTTCAATAGCCTCGCCATAAACTTCATGAAAATTTGTATGTTTCGCACTTATTGGATAATATAATATTGTTTGGCCCACAACTCTTTCAACAATTTCACTACTTATCTGTTTAATTAGGTCTTTTTCTTTTTTGCCAATAAACAGCGGCGGCGGCGGTGCAGCGGGTTGTGACCAATTATCTTTTTTTTCATTTGACATTTATTTTATCCCACAAAAATCGGCAAAGGGACAGCTCCTTGTGTTTTGGTAGCACTTTCAGCAACTGCCGCATCTCTTTCCGCCAACTTAGCATATGTCAATTCGTCAAGAACAGTTTTAAGCTCTTCTCTTAAATCTTTTTGTTCTGTTTGCCCCTGGCTTACCAAATCACCGCCGTTTAAAGAAAGCGACTCCCCCGGAATTGGAATTGAGCCTCCAAACTTACTTCTTACATATCCCAGCATCTCTTTGCTGAGTGCCAGCGCAAATCTTCGAATCCACTGTTTTCCTATGCTGTTAATATTTTCATATGGAACATTTGCGAAAGGAAGAGTGTTCATGTTATTTACGCCCTCTGCTCCATTTTTTCGATCTGAATATTCTTCCCACGCATCCTTCTTAACTGTGAACTGAACCCAAAATTTTTCATCTGTTGAAAAGCCAGATGGTGTAGGATAAAGTCTTATTTTATTGTTATGAATTTCATAAGAATAGTTTGAAATTCTAGTACTAATACTGTCTTCATAATTCATCGCTTGTAATTTATTCTGCCATGTTGGAATAACTTCAAATGTTGAATCATCAGCATATTGTCCATAAGTTGACATATTGCCAATTACATTTAATCCACCATAAAATGCATAAAAGCGCCACTGCGCTCTAGAAGTCACATAATAAACTCTTTTAATTGTAATTCTATTATTTCCAATTGTATCGGTACCGTCAAAAGAACTAACCGAACTTGAAATAAGTCCTTGTAAGTCGTAATCCTGCTGATTTGCAACAGCAGCAAATGAACCTGAATAAAGGGCCAGGGCGCCGCCGGCGGCGGCGTCGGCGGCCACTCCCTCGCCTGCTCGTCGCGAATATTGAAATGTATATCTTGGATATTTTAAAGAAACGCTTGAAATGGTGGAAGAGCTTGAAACTTCACCATCATGATCAAAAGAAGCCGTTGTGTTTCCTAGCAAATCGCCTAGTGAATTTTTAGCTTGATGGATATTAACCAAATAGGAATATTCTAAACACGCCTCTTCGTATGCTGCATAAACATTCCCGGCGGTTATTTCAATATCCAATACATCGCCGCCCAATTTCTTATAAACATAAGAAACTTGTTCGGCCGCACCACTTAAAAAATTTGTATTAGATACATAAATTCCATATGGAAGTGCGGCGCTCACCAAAGAGGTTGAGCCGGTCGCTGTTAGCACAATCTCGCTTGTTGTGCTTGTTGGTGTTAAAGTTGGTCTTGCCATTAACTAATTCTCCTGCCATGGTAATTAGTTGAGCGGCAACAAAAAAGATTGCTTAAGTGGTTTTGTGCTTTGTTGTTTTTCTTTTTATAGCCCTTTGTCTTTTTTTAACAACTGGCTTTGCCTTTGGTTTTGGCTTTGCCTTTGGTTTTGCCTTTGGTTCAACAACTTCTTCGGGCTTTGCCGCTTCTAAAGTTGGTGTCTCACTAATTATTGCAACAACTTCGGGTTGCAACTCCTCTGCCTTTACTTCCCCAGAAAAAGGGCCATATTTCATACCAAATTTATTACCAAATTTTTGAAGATATTTTTTAATTCTTCTTTTCTTTCCCATAACGAACTCCTATAATATTCCAATATAACATATGTTATTCAACCGTTAAACATAAAAAACCCCACCTTCCGAAGAAGGTGGGGTTTACTCTAACTACTTTAATAATTTAATTATTAAGAAGAAGCTGCAGCTTCTACCTTGCTTTCGTCGCCGTCAGCATCAAATTGTGTACACATCCACTCCGACGAGTCTATGCAAACACAACGAACAAGTTTTATTGCACCAGCGATAGCTGACTCGGCGCCGCTGCCGTCACCACCATTGATTGCAACTGACGCCGGGGTGTCGGTTCTAAGTTCATAACCCGTAGTCAGGAGTTCGGACAACCACACTATAGTGCCGGGAGTTGGTGTCGGCAAAGTAATAATATTATTTGCCCCTCCCGAAGTTACCGTAACAAAGGATGTGCCATCGGCAATAAGGCCGGTGGTCGCCCCGTCTGAGGTGGCTGTCCTAGCTGTTGCAATATGCTGAAGGCCTTTGGCCCCAGAGATAATAGTGCCGGCGCCCATCGCCAACTCCCTCTTCAAATTTTCTAATAATGCCTCGACTCTCGCGAGGCCTATCCTTTTAGTGCCCATAGTTAAAAACCCTCCCTTTATAATCATGTCCCCGCATTGGTCTATTTCAGCAATACTGGGGGGTAGCTCAAAGTCTACCCGATAACTAAGTTGTGAATGAGAATTCTCATTCACCTATAAATAGTCCACCATAAAAGAAAACCCCCGCTCCGAAGAGCGGGGGCCGGAAATTAATCCTTTTTAGTCAATTGACTTAGCTAGTTGCACCAGCCTCACCAATCAGACCACGTACAACGACAACGCCGTACATATCAGGACGAACCATCTTCTTCGCATAGCGAGTCATGACACCCTTACGGGGCACGAAATCGTCTGGTCCAAAGATAGTAGGCGTAACCTGCAGCGGAACATAAGGAGCATACACATAGCCACTCTCAAGGAAGCTATTGCCCTTACGACCAACAAGGATAACGTTTCTTGGGAAGTAAGGATCAACATAAATATCCCACTTCTTATTAACGCTACCAGTCTTGACTGCGCCGGCAGTTCCCTTATCACCATCAACCGCAACCGAAGCACGGAAGCCAGAAGTCATCTCAAGGATGCTGGCAACTTCGGGCGAAGTAACGATGAAGTTAGCCCCGCCACGCAAGGTCTTACGATGAATCTGAGCAGAAACGTCATTGACCGTCTCTAACAAAGTCTCATACCATTCGCTAACCGTACCGGTGAAGTCTGGAGCAGCCGAAGATGCACCAACTTCCGCACCAGTAGTTCTATTAACAAACAGACCCGGTGAGCGCGACCAGTAATACGTACCAGCCGTTGCGCCGTGCACAAGATCGCTAAGAACTTCGCGATCAATCTCTAGAGCAATTTGCTCTGAAAGAATGCCAGTAAGCTCAACCTCCGCATCCAAGTTATGGTATGCGTTGAGGTCTTGACCCAATTCTGGTGACCACTTAGCCTTAAGCTTCTTGGTGATTGCAGTGACGCTGACCGAATCAACCTTGATGTCGATCTCTGGAATCTTAGTTTGATTCTCAAGATCCCACAAGCTAGCGCCAACAACACCGCCCAAGGCTCGCTCGCCAATGTTGTCAAAATTGTCAGCAATTGGGTAATTAATTGCACGAACGCCAGACGATGCAGTAATTGAAGCTCCAAGTGTACCATGGGAAACACCAGATCGAGCCTTGAAAACCGCAATACCCTTATAAGCCGTTGAGCTTGGCAAGTTATTAGCCGAAGATGTAGACTTCTGAGTCAGGCGACGGACAAGTGAGCCCGACGTAGGATCGGCATTCGCGTCGGTCATAGATACCGCAATCAAATTGTCCACGTTCATATTTGATAAGTCCGCAGAGCCAGTCCACGTAACGACCGCGACGGCCGAACCAGAAAGGTCTGGATCATAACGACAAGCCTTGGCTAACTCAGCGCCGTAAGAACCACTACCCGGCATGGTGCCGGTATGTGATAGAGTAAAAGTAATCGCTGCAAACGAAGCTGTAGGCGAACTAAAGCCGTTGTTAAGGCTGTAGAACCCCTTAGACGTGTTGTCGCCTGCCGAAGCGCTGGTTAAGCTGACACCGCCGGTGACCTGTTGACCAACGACGCCTCCGCCATACAGTGAATCATTTGCTGCGTAGCCCAGTTTGGCACTATTGCCGGCAACTTGGAAATCCAAGAAGAAGATGAGGCCCGAAGGCAAGCTCATCGGTTGAACTGAAACCAGTTCGTTGGCGATTAGACCGCCGAATACACGACGAACAATCGGAAACGCGACGGACGCAAAGCCCTCGACGTCGCCGCCTGCCATCGTAGAAGCCTCACGAAGAAGCTCTTTTGCTTGATTCTCTAAGAGACAAGCCATACTATTTTTTTGATTATCGTTCTCGATGCCCTCTAAAAGGCCAGTGCGTTCCCACTTGCTAAGTAGTGCGGCGCCTTCTTTCGTTAGATCTCGTTGAACAATATTTTCTGTTAAACGTTGTACAATTGACATGTTGTAATCCTCCTTTTGGTTAATTGTCAATTCCTGCCAAACGCTTCATGCGTTCGGCAAAATCATTTTCTTGCCTCTCCGCTGGATCCCGCTTTTTGCGGGAGTGGAGAAGAATAGAAGACGAAGTTCGCTTACTTACTACTTCGCTAAGTGATTTTGATTTCTCTTTATGAGAAATGCCCACCGTGCTCTGAAGTGTTTCATAGACAATCTTCGCTTGCTCCAAAGAGCTAACCTCACTAATAGATTCGGCAATTTGTTTTTTCTGCCGCTCATTTAAAGAGTCATCCATTAAAGCGCGATTCATATAATGAAGTTTGCCGCTTGTTAGCTGCGCTTCATCAAATTTTTCTTTAATTTTTTTAGCTGTGTTAATTAATTCGTTCTTTGTTTCGTTAAGTTTTTTAAACTTATTTTTTAGTTCTTTATTTTCTTTCTTTAGTTTTTCGTTCTTTTCTTCTAACTCATCATTATATCTACTGATGGCCGCTGCAATTTCTGCAATATTTTCATTATCGTTTTCATAATCTGTCACGGGCCGCATTTGGCCATTGGCGAAGCCGCCGTCAGGCTGCATTTTATAATCAAATTTAAGTGCTTCTGCTAATTTTTCTAAATCAGCCTCTTCTAGTTCAACCGGCTCATCATCTTCGCCCTCTTCTAAGCTTTCTTTATCTTCGGAAACTATTGTAACATCGTCTTTTGCCAAGTCAAGATGCTCCAAACTATGTAAATCAATTTCTAAAATTTGATCATCTTCGACTTCTAGGTGAAAAGCCTCTGGAAGTTGTGAATCTAAATCCATGGCCAGCGCAGCGTCTGCGTCGGTTTCTTCTGGAGTATCTTGCTCCAAAAGCCTCTCAACAGTTTCTTTAATTTGATTTGAATATTGTTCTACAACAACTTGTTCTGCGCTCTTGATTGCGGCGTCGCGAAGGGATGCTGCATCGACGATTGCCTGCTCTAACATAGATGACATTGAAAACTCTCCCGATATAACTAGCTATCAATAATTAGTTAGTAAAAAAGTAAAATGACTTACGGGGTTGGAGGGTTGTTCGGGATTGTATAACCATTCTCTATTAACCACTCATCGACATTAAATTCAGGCCATCGAGTTTGTATTGAAATTACAGTATTTAACGGCGACGTATGTCCCCAATCTCCACGCACGATATATCGTTTGGTGCCCTTATAAACTAGAGTTCCTTCTCCACTAGCCAAAGCTTCAGTTTGGACATAATAAGTTATAGACTGTGGGCGGGTTGACATTTATTAATTCCTATTTAAGTGCTGCGCCGTTGCCAACATTCCATCGGTCAAGCATCGCAGCAGATAAACGGCTCATTTCTCCAGTAGTGAGGTCTCTCATAATAGCGACCATACAGCCAATAGAACCTTTGAAATGCCCACTATTATCAGAGTTTCTTTTTCCCAAATAAAATGTTTTATTGCTCGCGAAAGCGGTGGTCATGTTAACTTCGTAGCCGTCGCTGTAAATACTTGCATCTGGTGTTGGCGCTCCATTGATATAAGGTTTTACACTCTTATTGACGCCTGCACCGGGGCTGTCTCGATCGAATACGGCTCCATAAACCAGCGGCAAATTAGCATCCACATAAGCGTCGTTGCCGACGATGCCGCCAATGTTATAGGTGGAATCTTTATGTAAGCCATTATAAACACTATAGGCAGCATTATTAGCATTTTGACCCATAACAAACGCATTGCTAGCATAATAATTCGTATCCATCTCCAAAACAAACCCAAAAGCATCAGCAGTTCTGTCGTTTTTAAGGAAATACACAATAGAAAGCTTCTTTTTGCCGTTTAGCTGTGACACGGCAGCATTGCTGGCCATAAAATCATTGCTACCATCAAACGAAAGCGCTCTTTTGCCATTATAAACACCCAGAGCAGGCTTGTTTGTGCCTTCAGTAAAATAAGTGTTCCAGACGCCCCAAGCGTCATTCCAATTTGTTACTACGGCATCAGTGGCTACATCATCAATAGAAAGCGCATCGACACAGAAGAGAAGATCGTCGCCTCCTATAGATCTAACTAAATTTAGAAAATTGCTGCTTTTGTCTGCAATGCGGATTTTGCCAGCAGATCTAGTTGATTTATTGCCATGCCTGCCGCCGAATCCACTTCTGAGCATTAGCCCACGCCTATTGAGCCTGACCAGTTAGCGCCAGAGCCATCATTAAGTGTGCCAGAAATAGCTGAAATTCTTCCAGTGTCGATAAACGTCAAGCCAGCAATTACAGATGCCGTAGCTGGTGTGGCACTCTCATCACCCAAAAGATATAATTCGCTAATTCTCCACTCGCCAGTGTAAGATTCACCATTGTTCAGAACAAAATAATAACTATTGTTCCCATCACCATGACTCAAATTTGAAGTGTCATAAATGCCGCGGTCGCTGAATCCGACGCGCATTGGTGCATTAGTCCCCGCATGAGTGTTTATTACAGTAACAAATTTCGTAACATATGGAAATTCTATTTTGGTGGCAACGCTGGACACATCTGACGAAGTAACAGCTATTGATGAACTAGCAAACGGAATGCCACTCATTTGGTATTGGCCAACTTTGCCGAGCCCGGGCTGATAATTTGTAAATGTTGCCATTTTTTTCTTTTCCTCTCAAATAAATAGTTTATTTTTTTAGTTTAGCCAGTTCTTTTTTTCTTCTAGCCTTTAACCTTCTTCTCTTTGCTGAAGGCTTTTCATAAAACATTCTCTCTCTTGCTTCTTCCATGATGCCCTCTGTGCGGACCTTTTTGCTAAATCGTTTTATCATTCTCTCAACTGTTTCATTTTTGCGCAAAGCGACCTTTACATGTGTAGCCATCATAATCCCCTATTTGTTGATCAACAATTTCCAATTTTCCATGCCAGGAATCTGTGTTATGTCAACGCCGGCATCTTTAGACGAAACACCCGAAAGAGAATTGCCGGGGGCACTTTCTTGAATGGGGTCTGTTCCCTCAAATAAATTCATTCCACTATAAGCATCAACGCCAATTGCATCCAAAAGTTTCCTCTTTGATTCTACAATTTTTTGTTTTGCTTTGTTGTGCGCCGTTGTGTTTGTTTTTTTCATTAACTTCGCTTCTTTTATAACTTGTTTGCCTGATGTGCCTTTAATAACTTCAGAAATAACTCCTGACAAAACGCCCTCTTCGAAGATTACTTCTTTAATGCATTCTTTAATTAAAGGTTTGAGTATTTTTTTAAGTTCGTTGCGCTTCATTTTAATCCACTAAAATATCATTTAATATTCTATTAATTCTATCTGCTTTTGTAAAAATTTTATTAATGGGGTCTTTATTTTCCGTTAAGCTCATAAAAGCACCAGGGGTTGAAGGATCGCTTACAACATCAAAACAAATTAATTGGAAATCATCCTCAACCAAAGTTTGCCCATTACTTTCTTTTACAGAGCCTAGGCCGCGGGATGAAATACCAACTTGAACACCAGAATTAATTAATTCATTAAGAATTTTTCCAGACGGCGTACTTAACACTTTAATCTTGCCCATAACCGAACAACCATCCATCCAAGCTTCTGTAACCATATGAGAAACGTTTTGTAAATTAATAACAGAGGACTCAGGATGATCTAATTCTCCCAGCGCTCGCATTTCTTTTATCAACTTTCCGTAATTCTTGATTTCTCTTTCCATAATCGCTTTAGGGTATATGCGCCCATTGCCATTTTGTACATCCGCTTCTTGTAACTTACCGGTCAAAAAGACCACGTTTTCTTCTGCAACTTGGCGCTTCTCTTCTTCTGTGAGCATATCCTGGCACGCGCCGCCATCACATAGTGCATAATATTCTCTTAACAAAAACTGTTTCGACATTATTTTATCCTCTTACGCGGGCATGACCCGCGCGATACAGCACCCACCTTTGCAAAGTCTCGGTGGCTGTAACATCCAACGATTTTCAACAAAAATACTAATTCTGCTTAACATTAATTCCCTCATCTCCAAATAACATACTCAAGGCATATGATGTACCCGAGCTTAATGAGCCAAGCAATAGTGGATTAGCCCAGTTAAGTTCAAAAGTAAATAGTTCTGTGTAGAAAGAAACCCCGTAAAGCAAAACACCAATCCAAAAACCCAAACACATTGGGCAGTGGAATAATTCTCCGAAGAATCCTTTGGCTGGTCTTATTTTATTGAATATGCTGCCGTAAACTAAAACTTGTGTTAGGCCGTAGGCGACTAGTACAAAATACAATAATTCCATTTTATAACCTATAAACTAAACCATAGGGTTTATAGCCGGGATCAATAGAGCCTTTCTCTTCTTCGTGTGGAACTTCGCCAAGCTCAGTCGAATCTTCATCATCGGGATCTGTGTAGTGGCTTGATATTTCATCATCATAGCTCATTGATGTTTTAACATCGTTCACTTCGCCTTTCAAAAATTGATAAAGAACAAAAAGCAGTGTTTCAACAGTATCAACCTTATCGTTTATTGGATATTTGGCCTCCAAAGAGCCAAAAATATTACCCGACTGAACGCTGTCCAGCTCAAGCATTCCCCGCCTTAGTAAAAAATCAAACAGTTTATCTTGATAGGGATAGACTTCGTAATTTACTCCCCTTTTAGCAAATGTAACAACTTTATTTTTCTTAGGCATTATAACAATATCATAAAGTGGATGATCATAGATTAAATAATCACCATTTAAAGCCTTCCTTATTTTCATATAAATGGTAAGCGGCTCTCTAACTCTAAGTGTAACTTCTGGTTTTTCTTTTTTAACAACGATTTTTAGTAAATTCTCTTCAGCCTCTAAAGCCTCTGGCTCTTCAGGAAGGCCTTCCTCTTCCTGAACAAATAATTTAATAGCCTCAAGTATTTCTTGATTTTTATTCATGATTTTTGAATCTCGCTTACTAGTGCTTGTATTTTTAATATTTTCTTAAGCAAATCTTCAGTAATTAATTGGCTTTTAAACCCGTCTATCGTTTTCATCACTGCGAGCATTTTTTCTAACATTTCAAAATCTTTTTTAATTTCTTCTTCATCAAGAGCTTTTTTAATTTCTTCTTTAGCTCGGCCAAGCTCTTCATTTAAAAAGCACTTAAGCTCTAAGCCGTTGTCTCTAAAAGAATTTACATATTTAGAAAGCAACTCTTTTTGTTCGCTTAAAAGATCTTTATATGCTTCATTGAATTTTTTAGAAAATAGCTTAAGCTCAACACTATTTAATTTTTTTATCTCACTATCCTCTGAAGGTTTTTGAGTCATGTGATTTATAATTTGTTTTTCCAGCATAACCCGTTGCTTAATCGGCACAGATTGGTTAAAAATCTGAGATATGCTAGCTATTGTTTTATAATTTGGAACATAATTTGTAAACACTTTTGAAGAAACCTGCTTATTAATTCTCGATACAAGATGAGACTGTGTATTAAAAACATGATTGTTGTTAAGAGAAAGGTAAACTCTCTTTACTTCGTTCAGAATCTTTTCGGCATCCTTTGTGTTAACGCCTCTCGTTTCATATAAACTTTTGTACAAAGATAGTTCTTGCGACAAAACTGAATCTTTTAAGAAAAATTCAGATAAAATATTTTTTACCCTTTGTTCTTTTTCTAAATCTTGGCGTATTGCAGCCCTTGTTAGCTCTTTTACAAGTATTTCAAAAATAAAAGCTGTATTTCTCCGCTTATTGTGCTTTAGCTTCATCACTTTTCTTCTCCAAATTATTAATCAAATCCTGAATTTCGTTGTTTGTTCTAAACAGTTTATGCTCCATGATAACACTATAATTAGGCTTTTCTTCTGAAACAACTCCTTTTGCAAGCCTATCAAAATTATATTTTAATTCCATGCCTCTTCGGCCGCCTTGTCGGTGGCCGGCCTGGGACATCATATTCTTTTTACGCGGGGAGGCGCCTCTTCTTTTGTCCAACTCTTTGGGAGTCGGCTTATACCACTTGCCTTTTGAGGCGGCAGTAGTGGTTTCCACATTGCCAAGCATGTCCCGCTTTTTAACTTTATGCCACATATAATCAACTTCATCTCGTTTACCCGGAGCTTCTGCCGGTGGGCCGGCTGCCTCGGGGCTGGCCAGCAAGCCCTCAAAGCCGCCAGCGCCTTCGGGTGCGGCGTCGGGCGCAGCGGTCTCTTCGGGCGCTGCAGGCGGTGCTCCCATTTCTTCCATGCCGCCCATTTCTTCCATGCCGCCCATTTCTTCCATGCCGCCCATGTCGCCGAGCGCGCCCATTTCGGCGGCGCCGGCTGCTTCGCCGGCGACTTCAGCAACCTTTGCCATTGAAGCTTCAAGCTTCTTATCATAAAAGCGTTCGCGCTGATTTCTAACAAATTCGTCCTCTGAAATGCCAAGAATATTCTTTGCGACCCACCGCTTACTAAACATTTGTGCAATTGCGCCATCAACAAGGCCCAACTTTGTGGTCCAGTGTTCAAGCTCTTGAAGCTCAGCAATCTTTGATGGGTTATGAAGCTTCAATTTAAAACTGGTCAAATCTTCGCCGCGGTATCCCAAAGTGTACAGATGAACAATTGCCATTTTTTCTAATTCTGAAACCAACGATCGTTGTAGTCTTTGAATTGTTCTGGCAAAACGAATATCTTTTTGAGCTAGTGTTGCTTTATCTTCCTCGCCGCCTTCACCGCGAATAAGATAAGACATTGGAATCTTAATTGCTGCAAACAATTTATCACGCAAATATTTAACATCGTCAATGGCGGTGGCCCACGTAGGGCCAGATAGATTTTCAATCTTAGTTCCCGATGTTCCGCCGCGGACGGGGATATAAAAGTCTTCTTCGATTGTGGCGGGATTATATCTCAAATCAACTTTACCAGTGGTGTTGTCAAGTACTGAGTGTCGCTTCATTTGAGTCATGGCTTTTTGCATAAACTGCTCAACTTCTTCCGGAGGAATGCCCCCAACATCAATATAAAATATACGACGATCCGGAGAGCGGACAATTCTATAAGCCATCATGGCGTCTTCTAGCATTGTTAATTGGCGCCAAACTCTTCGGGCCGGGTCTAATATGCTTGTTCCGTATGGAGCATATTTATCATTGCCAAGCACTCTAAAATGTGCAACCTGCCAATTTTCTAATGTCATTCCAGCAGAATTCCACTGAAACTGAACATAACTTGGGTTCGATTCGTCTTGTCCTTCTATTCTTTCTATTTCGCCGGGTGGCAAACCTAGAACATTTTTAATGCCAATTTTATCGTCGATATCTAAGTATAGGAAAAAATCTCCGTACTTAGACATAGTTCTTGCCCAACTATACAAATTATTTTCAACATTTAAAACCTGATAAAATAAAGTATCTAATATTTCTTTAATTTCTTGATTCAAACAATCGATTGTTATTAGTTTGTCAAACGATGAATGAGTTGTAATTTCATCTGCATAAATATCCAGAGCAGAAGCTAATTCGGGCGTAAACTCCATTTGATCAAAATCACCATAGCGCTCTATTCTGTTTTGATTAAACATAATGTTCGCTAAAACACTTTCAAATGGGTTGTAGGATTTCTTTTTAAACTGCTGGCCACTGGCAGATTTAAATCTTTTTGCATATTTATCTAAATGATGCTTTTTGCCAATTCTAACTTGTTGTCTCCGATAATTAACAATCGGACCAGACAACAACCTTGTCAGCTTTTTGAATAAAGTTGATTGTGGATTTCTTGGATTCCTCTGAGTTCTTTGTTTTGTGTGTCGATTAGCCATTACCTATTATCCTATTTCATAAAAAATGGAGGTTCGTTAAAATCATGTCCTGCCGTTGGCGCGCCGGGTTGCCGGCTGTTTTTTCTATATCCGTTCATTCCATTAATTTTTGTTCCAAACGACATTTTTGATGACATTATTGAACCTATCATTGCTCTTTTATATTCCGCCTCGTGATAATTAGCCATTAGCGCTGTTTCACGAACCCAGCATGCAATTGCTGCAGCCAGAACCAAATCATCATTATAGCCGCGCAGGGCCTCCGCTCTTCCGCTATTCCAAACAAAAGTTTTAAGTTCGCTTAAAAATCTTATTGAACTAATTTTTAAAACTTTATTTCTAATTAGCTCTTCTAATTTTGCCACAACTAGCGGTCTAGTTTTAACAGTGGTAGAAAAACCCGGGGTTACTGTTTTCTGATGTTCTGCCAAATATTGATCAACGTGTTCGTGGCTTCCTTTTCTGGAATAGTAAAGATTCGGATGCTTCATATCTCGCAACTTATCTAAAACCGACATGCCGATTGAATTATTTTCTACCACCGCCAAACAAAAGCCGTACTCTTTACTAGTTTCATAAATTAATGAAGCATACATATCCAAAGGAAGCTTGCCTTGATATTCTGCAGCCTGCTGCATTGTTTCAGAATTAAAAATATGAAATGCAGAATTGTCTTGGCCGTCGCCGCGAGCCACGTCTGCAATCAAAAAATATTTTTTTGTTGCATCATAGGCTTCCCAGATCCATAAATTTCGATCAAAGCCGGTTTTATATATTGGTTCTTTAATGTCTTCCTGTATTCTTTTTAAATCTTCGCCGGTTAATAACGTTTCGCCAGACATACTAAAATTACATTCAAGCTCTTGTGCTACATCTCGTCGCGACATATTACGACTTTCTTTTTCAAACCATTCCTGATCTCTTTCGGGGTGCACTTGCCAAGGAAGCACCATATAATTAAAATCATTTGTACCTTGCTCTGCTTCGCTATATAATTTATGAAACATGTTGCCCACGCCTTTTGGGGTTGAAGCAATAATACAATCCCCGCCAGTAGATAAGGTGGGCAATAGGCCGGCCCACAAATCATCAAGGCCATCAATAATTGCCGCCTCGTCAATAACCAACAAAGAAAGAGCTTCGGATCGGCCTGCGTCGCCCGAAGTTGAAATTGCCTTTACTTCACTTTCATTATCTAGCTTAAAAGAGTTTCTATTATCAACAACAATATGAGAAATTACCATCCACTCCGGAAGAGACTTTATTGCTAATTTTGTTTTTTTAACAAGATTGGCCGCAGTATTTAATTTTGTTGCCAACACAACAACATTTTTTCCTTTGCGAAACAACATCAGCCATGCGATATAAGCGGAAATTGTAGTAGAAATTCCAAGCTGGCGTGCCTTTAAAATAATATTATAACGATAGTCTGTAAAATCTTTTATAGCTTCTTTTTGGAAATCATAAAGCTTAAACGGCACCAAGCCTTTCAGCGGATGGGAAATTTTTATATAATTATTAATAAAATAAACTGGATCTTTGCCGCATTTGAGAAGTTCTTTCCGTATTTCTGCCTTGGTTAAATGGTATTTCATTAATCATTTTCTTTAATAAGCTTTATCATTTTTCCCCAACTTTAAGAAATTTCTAACAGCATCATCTACATTTTTAATGTGTGGGTCGGAGGTTGCGTCAACATCATCGACGGCCGTAATATCTGGCGTTTTACCGATAGTATACCACTTTACAGACTGAACCCAGTTGCGCTTGCTGTTCATTCGCTGAATCAAAGAGTCTGTTTCTTTTTCCGGAGTCAACGTAAGGCCGGCACCAGTTGTTTTTTTATATTCTTTCTTTAAAAATTTAGCAATATCGCCAAACATTTGTTCTATCTCTTCTTCAAAGCGAGCGGGCCCTCTTTTGTGAATATCCTTCATATTAACTTCGCCATGATAATTAATACAAAGCTTATTGCCATGAAACTTAACACCAAAGCCGTCCATTACTCTTTTATCTAAAATGGGGTCGCCCTCTTCTCTTTTTAAACCAACTTTAATTCTTACACCCTCATCATCATAGCCATCATAAGCTTTTGATGCTGCTTGTGATATTCCTCTAATTATGTCTAGAGTTGTCATTCCTTTGTTTTTTTCTTCAGCCATTTTTAGGTCTCCAGCCTTTTATCCAACGCTCTTCTCGACCGTCGATATATTTTATAAAGCACTCAAAACAACATTCATATTTATTCATATAAATATCATCTTCTATTTTAAAAGAATAGGCCTTGCAAATAGGACATATTCTATCTACTTCTCTATTAATTAGTTTCTTGGGGATAAAAAAACCGCCGGCGTTGACCTTCTCTTCGTATTCTATTTCTTCCTGTTGTATATGTTGCTTTTTAAGTTGTTCTAAATATTCTTTTTCTTTTTTTTCATCCCAAAAACTAGCCGGATTCTGAATAGCCTCTTCGCCATATTTTTTTGCTATAGCTTGTTCCACCTTTGCAATATAATTCAAATCCTTCTTTGGTTTCATTTTGCCGTTTGAACTGCTGCATAAAAAATACCCAATGACAAGGCGACACCACTTACAACGCCACCAGCAAACCACCAATGGTTGTATCGGTTAGGCTGTTCCAGAGTTATTTTTTGAAGATGTCCGATTTCGTCATTTTTAATTTTTAGAATGGCACTATATTTCTTCTCTGTAGCTTCCAACGAAGCCTTGACTGTGGAGTTCAACATATCGCACTTGGCCCTCTCTTTGCCCAGGCTGTGCTTAAGCTGAAGAGAACACTCTAATTGGCCTTTGTCTTTGACCGTTAATAGAACAGCGTTTGCTTCATAATTGTAAAGAACGCCGTTATAGGGCGCCTTCTGGCCCTGCCTAATGTCCGCTACTTTTGGAGCATCAGAGTAAACGCTTGTTGGAATAATAACAATTAAAAACGCTAAAATTAAACTAATCAGTCGCATCATCTGTTAATACCAATTCAAAGCCAAATTCTTCAGCAATCTTTTTGACTCTACCCTCTGGATCATTATGCGTCTCTTCGACAATTTTTTTAATCTTTTTCTTTTCCCATTCGTGGAGTTTGAGCTTTTGTTTTTTATATTCGTCATCGAGCTTCATAATAGTTGTATGGTAGTCGTCAATGATTTTATCTCTTTTCACCAACTCTTCTTTGTGAGTATTGTTAATTGCTTCTAATTCAGCCTTGTGAGATTTCTTTGATGCGGCGAAGGCATCTTTAATTGTGTCGAGGTCTTTGTCCTTTTTAAAAAGAACATAAAGCATTATAGTATAAGCAGCGAGAGCGAAGTATTGCCAGTATTTGCAAATCGTTGCCCAAGCTTTTTTTAAAAATGCTTTAGTGGCTAACCAAGTCATTTTAACTCTTTTGAAAGCTCTTCTTTAATAAGTTGCTTGAGGCCGGCCTTGGTTAGCTTGCGGCCCTCGCTCCTTGTCCACCTGTTCAAGGCAGAGAGGCCCGGGATTCCTTTGTCCTCGGCCCAGTCCAGGCCGCGGGTGGCCGCATCGGTGGCCCGCCTGTAGGCCGATGGCTTCGGTTTGCTTTTTTCTTCTGGTTCTGCTGCTGGTGCTGCCGGCTCTGCTTCTGGTTCTGGCTTCGGTCCTGCCACTTTTTCCCACAGCCCAAACACAAGATGTGTCCGGGCATCGAGCGGCGCGCCATCGGTCAGGTCGAAAAAGACCTTTGCGCTCTCAAGGTTTTTGGGCCTGCAGCCGACGTTCTCGGAACACTCTAAGCTGCCGTCTTTGATACCTTCATCTACAAACTCAGAGCCCCATCCCTCATATTGCCAAAGGTTTTTGTCTGTTTCTCCCTCTGGTTCTGTTTGGGTATTGTATACGGGCCCAATCTCAACGCACATGTCGCCGTAGTCGAAGCATTGTTCGCGATGTGGCAAATTCGATGCCTTCTTTTCCATAAAAGCCTTGAGAAGAGGCTCTATTCGCTTCCAATTTTCGTCCTCGCGTGACATGGTGTGGATGTCGTAAAGATCTACAGCATCTTCCGGGGCAGTTGTTTTTAATGCCTCTTCCGGAGTGGTTGGTTCGTGCATCCCCGTTTGACCCATCGGGCCCTCCGCTTCGGCCAAATACTGGCGCCATTCGTTTAATATTTTTTTCATTTGTTTAATTCCTTTGCGAGTTCCTCTTTAATAAGCAGCTTGAGGTGTGTCTTGGTTAGCTTGCGGTTTTCTTCAAAGCCGAATGCGCCGGCGACCCCTTTCCACCATGGCTTATCTGGCTCTGCTGCTGGAGCTTCTGGCTCTGCTTCTGGCTCTGCTTCTGGAGGGCCTTCCTCTGAGGGCGGCACTATTAATATGCCAACATTATCTAGAACGCGAGCTAGGTGTCTATCAAAGAATGTAGAGGCGCTCTGGCCGCTGCCTAGGCCGCCGAGTGCGCAACTTAGTTTAAATTCTTCATACATGGAAGAGCCTTCAGGCAATTCAAAGCTAGCCAAGTGCGGACTTGGCTCCCAGTCCTCTAGTGCGTCATGGACGCCTAGGCCGGTGGTGCCGTACATCTTGCCGACCTCTTTCTTCATGTCCGGATCAAGTGTATTAACGGCGAGCATCCCCTTTTCTGCCAAGCGACCAAACAGCAGCGCGAAGTACGTGCTGAGTTGCATGTTCTGGTCGCGTTTGTACCACTTCTCGTGTTCGACGCGTTCGTCCGGGTCCGTTCTCTTAAAGTGGTGCGCCACCTTTGGCCGGTTGCTCTTGCAGGCGTTGGAGAGAGCGCCCTTGGCCCGCTGGAATGCGTCAGCGCAATCAGCGTTGGGGTTGCGCCCGAACCGCGGCGGTGGGCAGCGTGTGAGTCCCTTGACCGCTTCCCTCGTGGGTTGGCCATATTCAATCAAGATCGACCTCTTGCTTTTTGGATCATCTGGATCATAAGCCTCGTTTAAAAACTTTTTCCAACCTTTATTTAGTTTTTCTTCTAGTTTCATTTATTTACCCTTCTTTAATAATTGCCCTGATTTCCAAGCCACAGCAATGTCTGCTATGCCCTGTGAGCCGATATAAGCAAGGGCAATTGCCACCCACTGCTCGCTGTTAACGTATTCTGTTAGGAGTAGTGCTGTCGTGGAGATCCACACCAACAGTTTCCTTGACATGAATCTTTCTAAATATTTGTCCGCAAATGCTTTTATTCTTGCCATTGTTTTATCCTCCGACTATTCTTCGCCAAACGCAGTAATTAATTTTTGATAAATCATTTGTTCTAGTTTTTTTGATTCATATGGGAAATTTTTACCGCCTGACTTGCCAGCTTTCTTGGGCGTGCTTGATTCTTCGCCCTTTTCTTTTTTCTCTTTGGGCTTGCTTTTTTTCTTTGGTTTCGGGGATTCTTCTTCGCCTTCCCGCTCTTCGTGCGACTTTTCAGAGTGTTCGCAATCACAATCGTGGGGCGCATGGTCCTCGTGATCACAATCACAATCGTGTTCCTCTTCGCCTTCATATTTGTCGACTAATTTTTGGATGTCTTGAGCATAAACCCGAAAAAGTTCTTCGTCTGAATCTTCTGGAGCGGCCGCGGACCAATCTTCTAAAATTTGTTTAAGGTCTCCTAAAATAATATCTGTTTGTTCTGCAGACTCTGCATGAGCTTCAGACCCAAGCTCTTCTTCGGGCGACTCTTCGCCTTCGTCTCTCTTGTAAGAAGACTCTCCTCTCTTCAGCTTAAGTTCGTTTAATTCTTCTTGAATAATTGTTTTTAAGCGGCCAACTGTAATTTTCATTTTTATTCCTCTATTGGTTTACATATGCAAAACTATTCTTTTTTGTAATATCAATCGTCATATCTACAACGTCTTTCAAAGACTCTATGTGAGTAATTAGTATAACAATATCAAAATAACTCTTTAGCATATCCAAAATACGAGTGAAGCTTTCAAGATGTTCTTCATCCAAAGCGGCTCCCGGTTCATCCAATATAATTAGATTACACTTGGGCATATTGCTAATATTTAATAAAGCAATTCGAATAGCAATGGCTGCAAGCGTTTTTTCTGCTCCGGAGCCGTTTTCTAATGGGCGTGGCTCATGCTTAGGGTGGTGAATGAAGATGTCTAGCTTATTTCCGTCTTTCTCAAAATAGACTTCAAAATCAACTATATTTGCCAGCACCTTCGAAATTTCTTCGTTGATAACAGGTAGCGCCTTGTTAATAATGTCGAATGCAATGCCATTACTGTGCATGCAGCGAAGGAACAAGTCTGTTGCGGCAAACTCTATCTGAAGCTGTGCCAACTCTTGTTTTTGTTCTTCGATGTTTTCAAGTTTTTGGATCAGCGCGCCGTGCTTAACAGCAAGCTCATACATCTCTTCTTCGCACAAAACTAAACTCTCATTTAAGTTTTGTGCAGATTGTTCTTGCTCTTCCTTTTCTTTTACTAGCTCGTTGTGGTTTTCAATTGCTTCTTTATTTTCGTTATAATAGTCAATCTTTTTTTGGTGTTCAACAATATCATTTTTATATTCGGAAATTTTATTTAGATTTTTTTGAATATTTAATTCGTGTGCTGCGTTCTTTGTCTGGGCGCGCTCCTTTTTCTTCGTAAGTTCCTCGTAACTTTGAATATGAAGACGCACCTTGGGCGTGTCGAGCTTAACAATTTCTTTACGCACTCCCTTTTTCTTAATTTTCAATTCTGAAATTGTTTTTTTAGTTGGCTCTATTTCTTGTGATACTTTGTAAGCGTCCTTAATAAATCGACAAGAAGTCAAATAGTTATCGCCGCACGGAATACCCTTTAATACGCACTGTTGCTTCTTATATGAATTAAGTGTTTGTTGTTTAAGGGCTGTTTCGCTAAGTAATTTTTCCAATTGCTTTTGCTTTTCAACCTCAATCTCAAGTTTATTTTTAAGAGCAGACAAGTCAAAATCTTTTAGAAAAACATTAGTTCGTTTCAAAAAAGAATTATTTAATTTGATTTCTTTTTTAAGTTCTTTGTTTGTTGTTTCTAGCTGATATATCAATCCAGTTTTATCTTTCTTCTCGCTTAAGCTTTTCTCAATATCAATTGGATCGGTTGGAACGGCAGCAATCTTCTTTTCTAATCCTGAGATTGTTGCTTTGGAACTTTCAATTTCCTTTTTAATTTTGTCACACACACCTTTCTTCTTGAGAGTATCTGCTTCATTATTAAAGATATCTTTTCTGGCAGTTGATATTTCTTCATCGTATTCTTTTTCCTCTAAACGGCGTAGAGCGCCCTTAAGGCCGGTCGATTCATCCTTGGCTAGCTTAAATTTCTTTTCAAAAAACTCCAAATCCAAAAACTTGGCGAGGATCTCTTTACGCCTTGTCGAGCCCTCATTAATAAACTGCATAGACCCAAGCTGAGAAGACATTGAAGTCAAAAGAAAGTCTTCTAAAGAGCCGAATATCTTTTTAATGTTTTTGTCTGTGCCGTGTCTTTCGGTGGAGTTGAAATTATAAGCTCTATTCAGTACATTGTCAGTGCACGCGAACTCTACATCTGTTTTTGCTTCGTTTGTAACTTGGCCTTTAAGTTTCTTAACATACTTATCCGATTGCCTTGAAATCTTGTAAGTTTTATTACCAACTTCAATCTCCACCTCGCCAGAGCCCTGTTCTTTGTGTTCGTTGATAATGTTGTAATTCTTTCGAATGTTCTTAGAAGTATTGTTATAAATCGTGTAGAGTAAACTATCAACAACGCTAGATTTACCACTATAGTTTTTACCAAATATTCCGACAGTGCCAGCAAGTTTAGTAAAGTCCAGTTCGTTATCCTCTCCATAATTGAAGAGGTTGTCCCATTTGAAGTTTTTGATTTTCCATGAGACATTTCTTGTGGTATCCTCGCCGGCCTCTGCCAAGGTATTATATTGTGCATTAAGAGTATATATTTCATTTAAAGTTTCTTCATCAACATTATACTCTTTTAAATACTCTGTTATAAGTTTTTCTTGCACACTTTGATCACGTAAATTTTCATGAACGGCATAACCCACCTCTTTTTCAACACTTATGCGTTCGCCGCCATGGGCTCGGTTCAAGAAAGAAATAGACTCTGGTTTAAAGCGTTTCTTGGCGATATCTACGGCTTTTCTGAAGATTTCGATGCTCTGGTTGTTTGAGGAAACTAAACGCAGCCTAGCGCCTTCTGGGGGGCTTAAACCCTTGGGTATTCCACCCTTTGGGGTGAGATTAATCGTGACGAAAGGCTTGGGGTTAATTAACTGATGAAAATCACAAGTAAAGTTCTCTTTATCTTTAATATCCCAAAGTAAAAAACCCTTGTCTAGTGACTCCCCAAAGTTCTGTTGAATGAGAGAGCCGGGGTATCTAGCTTTGCCATGGTCGTCAACAATCTGGTTTGTCCTATGGATGTCGCCCAGAAGGCCATAATCGAAGTTTTCTAAGAAATCAATGTCGATCTCGCCGTGTTCCATAATCCAGCCAGTATCTGTTTTTGAGCCAGCAACTGCACCGTGATATAGTGCGATGTTGGTTTTGTTCGGATCAGATGGGGCTGACCATTTATCTTGGTCGAGGATAGAAAGAACATTGAGTACAATGTTTTCTCCCACATCCACTTCTTTTGTAAGTTTGTGAAAATGAATATTAGAATCTTCCAGAGCCTCAGTAATCGGCGTAATTGCGTCAAGTCGACTTGAATTTTTGACATTGCAGTCGTGATTACCTAGAATCATGTGTAGCGGAGCAATCTCTGCTAAACTGGTAAATAACCACGAAGTCAGATTAAAATATTCCGGACTTAAAATAGATTTAGTATGGGCGGTGTCGCCTGTGTTAACAATTATGTCTGGTTTAAGCTCTTTTAATTTTTCAAATAGCTGTTGAAAAACTTCTCTGTATTCGTAGTGGTACTTATAGTTCCGCACATGAATGTCGCTAATATGCGCAATCTTCATATAATATCCTTAGAATTTGACGTTGGTAAATAATAGCGACAAGTTATCGGCAATCTGTGTGGCGTTCTCTTTTCTTGTCGCAAATTCTTCCTTTGTCATCTCGCCAACATCTTTAAACCCGCTTACATCTATTATATACACTTTGAGGCCATAGCGCAAGAGTTTTTCTATAATTGAGTTTGTTTTATTGGACGCGTCTGGATCTAGTGCCATATAAACAGTTGAATTGTTTTCTATAATCTTCTGAAACAACCTAGAAGTTTCTCTTAGCGTTGAACCTAAAATAGGAATAGAGTTTTCACCAGCAACTATTGCGTCAAACGCCCCTTCAACTAAAGTTACTGGCTTTGTAAAATCAACACATAGTTCATTAAAAATAATCTCGCTCTTGGGAACTTCTGGATTTAAATACTTCTTCCAATCACCATTGTACGATCTTGCTATAAAATAATTAACGTCCCCATTCAAATCAAATGATGGAATAATTAAACGACCCACATATTCGCCCTTCGGGCAATAACCAATTTTCCAATAAAGAATATCTTTTTTATCAATCCGCCTTTTCTTTAAATATGATTTTGCCCCAACACAAGAAAGCGGCAATCCTTTATTCGCAAGTGAAATAAACCCTGTTGGTAATTTTAATTTTGGAAGTATTTTCTCTTCTGGTTCGTCAAAAAGATGATCCAGCTTGTTGCCCATTTCAGAAAAATCTGTAATGTTGTTAAGCTTTTTCCACTCGAATAGTTGTTGAACATTGCCAAACCTTTTAAAAAGATATAAAAGCGAATTACCGGACGTGTCACATACCCAGCATTTAAATTTGTTCTTTTTTAAATTTATTGATAATTTGTTTTTGTGATGCTCACAAAAAGGGCAGTGAAATATATACTCATCGCTGGAGCGGTAATAAGAACCAAGGACATTTTCTAGAAGCAGCACTTTGCTCATAGTACTATGATAACAGATTTATTTTTTTTGTCAACCGCCAAAGATCTTTGAGGGGTTTTCTTGTATATCTTTAATGGTTGAACATATGGAACTAGACAGCTTTTGAATCAGTTCTTGAAAAAAGGGCGCGTCTTTAACTTCATTGGCTATCATTTCATAAGTAAGCCCGAGTGCGCCGGTATAAGCGAACTTGCCAGCGGTTTGAGCAGCAAAAATTTCTGGTGCTCCGATGGCAAGCATTAAGTCCCCCAGGCCTAAACCACCTTCAGATTCCTCGCCATGAACCATGTCCGATATGGCTTTCTCTATATACATAAGCAATTTTTTAGCGATTGTTTCAAGAAGGCCTTCGCCAATATTTTGAGCAAGAACATTACACCGCTGGCCGCCAGTATCAGCTATAATTACTTTCCACTCATCCCAGCCTATGTTTCCAACAGATTGGCCGATGGACACTGCAATCCACCCGTCCGCTTCAATGCCGGGCATCATAGATACGATTTGACGTGTTATCCAGCCAATGGCGGCTTCGGGGGCAGCAGTTAGGCCTTTGCTAAAAATCTTTTTGGCGCCGCCGAGAAGATCTGACCATTCCCACTCACTTAAAACTAATTCTGTTTCTTCTTTAATTATTTGTCTTAGCTCTTGCTTGGAAATTTGCATAATGCGCGGCCTCGTAAATTAATTAGTTTTTTAAAACAGAAAGTGCCAGAATTGCGCTGTCCGCCCTATCATAAGTTCCCGCCTTTGGATTGCCCGCCTTTGTTAATTCATATTTAAAATTTGGAATAGTTTTTTTAACATGCTCTAAAACAACTTCTTTTGCTTTAGTTCCGCGGGGCACTTTAATTCCTGCCTGTTTGCGAGCGGTCGTAGCTGCGATATATTCTGGCGGGATTTCAAATATATCATAGCACAGCCAACTAACAACGCCATTAAATTTTGAAAGAAGCGTGAGCGTTTTTGCCGACGAAAAGCCGGCTCTAAACATTTGTAATGATTGCTCAACCACAATCTTTGTAATGGGATGTTTAATTTTTATATCAACGAGCCTGCTTCTAATATATGCGCCCTTATCAAAAAAGCTCTTAATTTTGCGAGTATCCCACGCCTCGCAGAAAACAACATTGCCTTTATCATCTATTACAGTCGCGCCGGTAATGCTGGTTGAAATATCAAGTCCAAGTATCATATATCTAATTTTAACTTAAAAGTATAATCTTGTTCATTAGTTTTTTTGACAGGGGTTGCTAACTTTGCTATGGCTATCAAATTTTTATTTTCATCATATATGCCTATTTTTGAAATAAATGTTTGAGGCTTGTAAGAAGCTGAATGATTATCATAAGAGCTTGAAATTGTATTTTTAATAGGAACGTTGTCTTGTTCTATGTAAAAAGAAGAGCCGGTTGCAAAAATAAAATTTTGAATATAACTGCCGGTCAGCCCCTCGTGATTAATAAATGTTGGATTGTTACTCCAATTTAATTCATTCTTTTTTGCATGAGCCAACATTGTTAATACCGGAGTGTATGTGGTGCCTCGGAAATCTAAAGTGTAAGAAGAGCTAATTGGAGCATAAATTGAAGAAGATGGATCCGATGAAGATGTAATATAAGAACTGTACGCGCCGAAATGGGCCCAAGATGAAGCTGCATACCACGAACCAGATGTTGCTGTGCCGTCGACAGCGCTTCCCGATTCGGGCCCAAGGTATCCATCTTTGTTATCAGAATTTAAATCATAACTAGCCGTTATTAATATTACTCCGTCTCTATAAAGCACAGTTCCAATAACACTGCCAGAGCGAGGACCAGTTGACTCAATCAATTCTCCATTTTGCCTTTCGTCAAGGGCCCGGGCCAGGAGAGATCCAGTATAATAATATTTTAAATCAACGCTTCCTCTTTTAATTCCACTGCCATAAAAAATAGATGGAATAATAATTAAATTCGTATACAAATTTTTGGGTATCGATTCAGTTGCTGTTGAATCTGTAAGCCCCAAAGCTGTCACTGTGGCATCAGGCCAAACTCGACGAGTGCCGGCGAATGCATCACTCTTTTTGTCTTTTGTTCCTTTTGCATATCTAGGCGGTATGCCGCCGCTGGCAAAAACATATTTATCAAAATTAAAATATTTGCTTTGAGGTCGATAGTAATCATAGGCATTTTTCAAAGAAATCATTTTGAAAACTGTATCTTTTGTACCACCATATGGGCCGGCATCATCTGAAGAAGTGATTATTCCAATTGGAAGCCCCGCACTATTAGTGTTCGCAACTACTATTTCTCTAATAATTGAAGATGTTAAAGGATAAGAAGATGTATAATTTGCTGATGATGTGAATTGACTTTTTTCTGTTACATTTGCAAACGAAACATCTTGAGGATTTTCGCCCTCAAGAATAATAGCTTTTACCAAGCCGTCTGTTGGCCTATCAATGTTTATTTCGTAAAGAGACTCTTTTCCTGAATTGACATTTGCACCATGAACTGCACCATTAATATATGTAAGATTATGATAGAAATTCACAACATATCTAGGATATGCTTTTATTGTGCTATGAAAAATATCGTTTTCGGCAAACTTATGAGGCATGTCGACCCCCTCATTATTAATAGTCTAGCCTTACTCTAAGTGTAAAATCGGTGTTCGGCGTTTTCTTAAGAGGCTCAGATACTTTAGCAGTCGCCAACAAAACATTAGAAGGTGAATATAAACCAACCGATGTTATATATGAAACAGGGGGATCATTCGCAATTTCTTTTACTCTAATTTTGCTCCCCGTTGTGTAAGTCGGGTTTGAACTATAATTAAATTCGTTATGTCCGGCTCGACAATAATAAATAGTTGAATTAACTTCCGTTGTGTTGTTAAAGTTAATAGATACAATTCTTGTGCGCCAACCATCAGCAATTTGATCTAAAGAACAAGAAGAGAATGAGCCCGACCAACTAAAAAGGCCGGTGGGGCTGGCTACAGTATTATTAGAAGATGATGCAAGGGCAATATGAGCATCGCCGGCGCCGGGCGAATAAAGAACCTCGCCGCCGCTGGCAGATAAATCAAGAACGACGACGCCGGCCTGATAATAAATTAAACCCACTGCCGACACATCTTCCCCAACCGATCCCGTGTACAATATGCTATATTCGCCGGCGGGTGAATTATTCTTGTATTTAGTTAATGCATTTAAATCTTTAATTTCTAAAGTGGTGCCGCCGACGCCTTGGCCGGCGATACCAGCAGTAGAAGACCCGCCCTGGTCGGCGGCGCCGGTGATCATCGTCAAAGTAAAAGTTTCCTTTTGAATTTCATCTTTTATAAGCATACGAGTCAGGGGCATAAAAATACACGCCGACATTTTTTGTGAAGTGCTGCCAGTTAAGCTGCCCAGCTTGTCAAAGGGGCGTATATTGCCGGTAATGTCATGACCCACAAGAACTTGTGCCATTTGTGCATAAATATTAGTTTTTTCTGTTTTGTTAGCGCTGGCCGCCGCGGCGGCATTTGCGCCGTCCGGGCCGTAATTTCCACTAACCCAAATACCAGCAGTAATATCAAAAAGATGATTTGCCGATGAACTCAAGTAAGCATAGTCGTAAACAGACTCAAACATCCCATGTGAATATTTTTTGATATTCCAATCGCTTGGCCAAACGCCATATGTTCCTGAAATAATACTACCAGTAAGCGGAATCACTTCGTGAATTTTAGTTTTTGTTGTTGTTATATCTTTAAATGAATCAAGTTCTTTAAAAGTTGCGGCCATTTCGTTCTCCGTTTGTTTTTATGCTTCTCTAATAAATCTAACTGGGACGTCTATTCTAGCGCCAGTGTTAAAGCCTGTTATTCTAACTGTTGAGTCAATTGCAACCGCATCAGTTAGTGCGCTGCTGCCGACAGTTGCGTCGCCGCCAGTAGTAGTAAAAAAGTTGGTTATAGTATATCCAAATTTAGTAAACATCGCCGTACTTAGCTTTAACTGATTGGCTGCCTTGATCGCAAATTTAAATGAAGGTCCGCGCGGGCCAGCAATTGGCGACTCGGCCGCCTCCGACGATGGTGACCCATAGTCGCCGGTGGCATATTGATAATGCGCAACATTATCTTCATCAACGACTATAGGGCCCAGAGCATCAAAGGCGGTAACGATTTCTGCAAAGCGGTCATCAACTTGAAAAAGAAACGCCGGCTCTGCAAGCTCCGCATTCAGGACGTCTTTAAAACTTATATCAGTTGTATCCAACCCGTGATCAAGGTGAATAAGGCTCTGTTCTTTCTGGGCCGAAGCAATAGTTACCCCATTAACAAATCCAGTAGGGAGGCTGCCACCTGCCGACGACTCGCCGCTATAAGCATCAACAGAATTCTGTGTACACAAAACAACATAGAGATCCTGGCTTAACGCGCCGTTGCCGAGAGGCTGGCCCGGGGCCACGTCATGAGTTAATGAATTGGTATTAAGCTTAAGCGTTGTTAAATATAACAACTTTTCAGTCGTATAAGTTGCAAGCTTGTGTTTCATTGTTGCAATATTATTTGTTGCAGCTTCAAAGATTGGAGTTTTTAAAATATTTAAATCAGCATAAATTGTACCAGCCGATGTATTATAAAGCTCATAATTAATTTCGTCATCTGCTAAAGCGAATTTTTTAATTGCGAAAGAGCCATCGCCTTTTGCCAACATTTCTCGACCAACATCTGTTAATGTTGCATCAATAATAATATCACCGCTGTTATTTAAAAAACTAGCCATTATCTTCTCCTAGTGCCGTAATAATTAGTCGCTTTCTACAAAAAATCTCTATCATTTTTTTGAAGCTACCCATTCAAAAATCTTTTTAGCATTAAGTTCCGGGGCTTCATCAGTTTTCAATTTATTTTTAATAAACCTTACATTAAGATCGACCTTGCGTTTTGTTTTGTTTGATGTAATGCGTATCTTAAACGCATTATTATCAACAAAAACAGAGTCGGTCAAGTCCATATGGCCTACAACTCTCTCATCGGCGCCGGGCTTTATTCTATCTTTGTTCGGGGCAGCCTGTAAAAAAGCCGGCTTAATTCTAATTTTTTTCTTAAACTGAACTTTTATTTTTTCTTTTTCTTCTTTTATCTGGTATGGCCCAACAATTAAAAATATCGTCCCGCCATCATCAACTAATTCTACCTGATAAATGTCACTTAAAAATGACACTGACCCATGAACATCTTGTGACCTTGCTGCATAGTAATATTTTCTATTTGGAATAATATCATCATAATGAAAAGGGCTGCTCGGCACCACCACAGTCGGGTTTGTATTTAAGAAATCTTGTACTTTTTTAGGCGCAATCTCTAGGCGGTATAAAAGGAATTTTTTAATTTTGGTCTCGCCGCTGAAAATCATTTCCTCTTCTTTAAGATCCGGTGGCGGTGGTGAGGATGAACCAACAAGAGATTCCCATATATTATTCCACTCTTCGATTTCATCCAACGGATAGTGTTCTATGTTTCTAGATACGTACCCCAAACCTCTATTAAAACTAATCAGTGTTTTATTATTTTCATCTCTGTATGAATGAATTTTAAAAAGAGGCGGCAGCGGCGGCGGATCCATAATTCGCACCGGGAGTTGGTCATCTAAGCGAACCAGCGGCACCTCAAACATGCGCGTGCGAGGCTCATGTTCAACTCTAAAAAAGAATTTTGGCGTTCCCAGGCCTTGAAGGGCGAGATCATTTGCAACTTCCGTGACCTCGTCGCTTGCATAATGATATCTATATTTAGTGCCGTGCACAATGATAATTGCCATCACGCTATAATAATAATCCTTATTATATTTGACCTGTGTATCAAGAATGTCTATACTTTTACTGTCTGGGTCAAAAGGAACAAAGAATGATTGAATGATATCGGAGGCAACGTATTTGCCCGAGGTTGGCGGGCCTCTATGTTTAATGACCCTATAACCAACAAGTTCTATATTTGCAAACTTTCCATCTAATACATCTTTCCAATTGCGTTGCTTAATAGTTTTTTTAGGTATGCCCTGTGCGTCCGCAGTTTTCCAATGTGTTGCAATATCAAGCCCGGTGCTGCCGCCGACGAGCCCGGTGCCGGCCGACTTAAGTTCATAATATCTTGTTCCCTTAAAGAAATATGTTTTCCCTGCGCCGTCAACAACGATGTCTGCAAAATTTGCTAAATCAACGCCGCTGGTCCAGCCCTGATAAACCCATCCGTCGTCGTCTTTTGGCTTGCCGGCTATTAATCTTGGGGACTCATCAGATATTTTCCAATTGGCGGAATCCCACTTCCAATATTGTTTGCCTTTAAAGAAATAGGCCGTTTTATTTCCAGGCCAAATAAAAGCAGCATTAATATTAGAAGGAAGGCCGGGGAATATTTTATTAATAGGCCCTCTCCACCTAATGCTGTCGCTAGCGAAATCATAAATCCAAACCTCCAAACCTTTAAAAAAGAAAACAGGAGCCGCGGAGTTTTGCCACTGATAACCGCCGGGTGTGTTGGAAAAGACCAGCGGCAGCGCGACGTCAAGTATTGGGAAATATAAAGCAGCATCTAAATTATTTGGTATTACGCCCTTCGGAGTAGCGCCCTTTAAAGGGCCATCTTTATGCACATGATCTGCCGGTGGCCACAGTGATATCTTTTTTGGATAACCTGGGTCGATCTTCTTCGGGTTGGCTTGGCCCGAAGCTCTATAATAATTGTCGCCTTGGAAAAAATATATTTTATGTTTGTCGCCATCTAAAATATTAAAAGCTGCATCAATTGAATTAACAGCATCATCTAAAACATGATCTATTATATCAGGATCCCAGACTGCTGCCGGCGAAGCAGTAACAATCTTCTTTTCCTCCATCTCCACTAAGCTTTCAAAGTTCGTTGATTCCTCGCTTTTCGAGTCATACGAAGCAATGGACGACAAATTAACTTCATCTGAAGGCGTCGTTTGCGGTGGTGCGCCTGGAGCGGGAAGCCACACACGGGTCATCGGCGCGAACTGGCCGGTGGGGTAGCCGTCGGGATGGGCAGCCATGAATTTTTTAAGCAATATTTCTTTTTCTTCTTGGGAAGCAAATCCTGCCTTGCCTAAAATTTCTTTAATTTCTTCTGGTGTTTCAACATGTTCATTTGAAATCTTTTTACCAGTTTCAATTGAAATCCTAACATTCATTAGCCGGCTGCTGGCAACATCCTCATTAGCCTCTTTGGTTAATAAATTTAAAATCTGTTGTTTCATAAGAACTCTTTTGCCTTCATTCCAACTCGGCTGATCTCCGCAGCCGAGGCCGTCGGCTGGGAGTTTTGCAGGATCGACGGCGGCGTGATACGCAAAGAATAAAGCTGTCTCATCTTTCTTATCATCTTTAGTCAAGTTCAAGCATTTCTCAATTTCATCGATGTCGATATCTGCAAAAGGATTATAATCTCCTTTAATAAAAATTGATTTAGTCTTTGCATCGTTGGGCCCGGGATTAAAAGCTAATGGGCTTAAATTAAAATTAAAGTCTTCGAATTCACCAGTTCTCTCTCCGGTCTCGAACTCGCCCCAGAACCCGGTCTCGTAGATCGGCCGGGAAATTACATTATTTTCAATGTTTTTTGCTAATTGCCCAATAAAACGTTTAATAAAGCCGGGGTCGAGCGCGGTGGCGAGTGTGCGAAAATCTCCCAAATGATCTTTTAAAACTTTAGAATCTTTTTCGTTTTTAGCCTGCTGTTCCGCGGCTAACCTAAAGAGTGGATATTCAAGGTAGTACTGCGCCGTCTGTTGTGCGCTAGTGGCAGCCGGATTGCCGTAGCCGGCCGGGAGGTCAAAGGAAATCTCATAGACGGGCTTGCCGTCGAGGTTGTCGGCGCCTGCTTTGAGTATAGCATACCTACTCAACTCGTCATAAATACCCAGCAAAACAACTTGATGATCTTTAAGAGAGCCGAAAAACTCTATCTCTCTCATCTTTCCAAGATAAAATCCAAGATACCCTTGGTCTTTAACAGCCTTATAATGTGCTTTCTTTTCCTTGGCCACTTTGCTCAGATCGGCGTCATTTATGGGCTTCCACGTTTTATAAATATTTCTAGCTCTATATTCTTCATCGAACGGCTTGCCATAATTTTTATAATCTGTGGTTGTTCGCATCCAAAGCTTGTTAAATAACAATCTTATCAAGTCCACGCGGTTTTCTTCCATGTGCTGCTCAAAGTTTATTGTATCTTCGCCAATAGTTGTTTCCTTCGCTAAAAAGTAATTGTTATAGCCAATTCCTGAAAATGGTGCCGGCTTAAGAGCAGAACTGCCGGGCGGATTTTCTTGCATAACACATTTACCATTTTTGCACACTTGGCCGAAGCCCAGATCGGGAGACATGGCCAAAGTGCAAGACAGACCATCGTTCACAAACACTCCGCTCTTCTTTAATGCGCACTTTTGTTTATTTTTTAAATCTTTAATAAGTTCTGCGGCCATTTTCGACACGAGGTCATCAACTGGCTCTTGTTTTCCGTCCTTGGATGCGCCTGGGCCGTACTTCTTCTCTAGCTCTGCAGCCCAGGCCGAGGCGTTGAGTGTAGACTGCCTACAAAGTCCGCACTTTTTAGTCTTCTTCTTCGGATATTTCCAGCCGCCAGTGGTGGTGTCGACTTGGCCGCAATGATCTTTGCCCACGCCGATGCCATGGGGATCGCAGTATAAAGTTTTTAGTATTTGGTCCTGCTTGGCCGTGTCGCCGGGTGCGATGGCCGCGGCGTAGCTGGCGCAATCTGACCACTCAAGTCTGTATTTCTTATATTGTGGCTCCCCTTTGCACTCGGCGAAGCAAACCTTTTGGTAAATGTCAGGATTGCACTTCATTACTCCTACATCAACCTCTTTGCATTTGTTAGGATCGTCGGGGTCGGATACATACTTCCCATGACATTCACATTTTCCATCTGGTTTTGCCGCGGCGTTAAATTTTTTGTCTTTATCAACACACTCGCATGCGCCATTTACATATTCTAATCCAGGCTTGCAAACACACTTTGTTCCGTTTTGTGAGAGTATTTGCCCGCTTTCGTTACACTTAAGACTCGGTGAAGCTTTTGTCTTCGTTTTTGGCTTGTCAAGAACCTTGGGGACTGGATTGAGTTCATTGTTGTCTACATACTTGAAGAAGCCCGCATCTTTATCAACCGGAGTTATAGCAAACTGTATTGGCGCTTTTCCGCCATAACCCACATTTTTAATCAGCCCGGCGGATTGACCACTAAGTCCCGGGTCGCAACCGGTGTTGGCGCCTTTGCAATTTGTGTGGTTGGGGTGCACGTGTGCGAGGCCCACGTCGGTCTGAACCGCCAAAGCAAATTGGGCCATTAATAAAGGCGGGCGCGCGTAGCCGGCGGATATGTGGGTATCACCCCAAAGCCAGTCGCCCGGGGGTGGCGCGCTCGGCGGCACTTTGATATAAAATGTAAAAGTGTGCTTCTTCCCGGGTAGAACCACCATCCCTTTTGGTATATAAATTCTACTATTGCCGGCGGCCTTCATCAGATCTGTTGCGCCGCGGAAATAATCACTGCGCTGTGCACCCTTAATAAGCTTATAATCGCCAAGCGCTGCATCCTTATTAACCGCGTCGGGCGGCCAGATTGTATAGTCATCTTTCCAATAAATTTTCGCCGGCCAGTCGGAATAGTACTTGAGCAACCCGCCGCCTGTCTGACAATTCAGAATTGGCTTACAATCTTTAGCATCCCTTTTGTTGCCGGCAGTATCATACCCACTATCTAATTGGGGCTTCCAATAGGGTACAAGAGCTTTCAAAATCCAAGTTTTAGGATTTGGGGAGCCTATAAGGGAAACGGTGCCCATCGTCCAAGGTTTCGCGCCGGTGTTGGTGAGCGTAAGGCTTACTTTATATTCATGGCCGGCGATGGCTACAAAAATTGGTGTGCCGTTTTTCTTGGCGTTGATCTTCATTTTGCCGTTGGTTACGTCGGCGTCAGCTTTTTCAATTGCAGAACAAATTTTTGATGCCTCGCTGCCGTCGAAGTTCGGGTCGCCCTTTTTGTTGACGTACCAGCCAATCATTGCATGTTTGTTGAGATTCTGTTGATCCCAGTTCGAATATGGATATCCATTGTAGGTACTCGTGGCATCGAACTTGAAATCATCGTGCATGCCTTCTACTTTAAGCGACCAAAGCTGACAAGAATAATCGTCTTGAATAGCCATTATAACGACCCGCCCGTGCTCAAGAAAAGGTATCTATCACTAATATTACCCGGATTCATAATTCTAACCAAAGCTACATAGCCGCCGATGTTGATCGACGAAAGAGCATCCAACGTTAGCGGTAACCAAGTTTCCGCTATTGCAGAAGATGCAAGATCCATAGTTGTCTCTTCATAATTATGCAAATATTCAAATTGAACCGCGGTTTTTGAATTAATAAAATGAATTTTCATAAAATTATTACTATCGTATACAGGCTGCTTTAGTTTATCAGATGGTGTAACAACAGCCTGAAGGCCGCCCAACTGGTCGGCCGTACTGTCATATTTTTCTTCTCTAAATTTATTTTCTTTTTTAAACTTATAACACCTCATAAGTGATTCTGTTTTTGCATCTGTTATAGCATTAGAAAAATTTGTAATATATCCAGCTATTTGATCAACTGATATGTTTTTTAAACCATTTTCAGATCCAGTTTTCAAATTTAAAAATTCGGGAATTGCAACCCCTTTTTCATATTTAATTGTTGGCGCATAGTGTTCTATTTTAAAAAAACTAGAAGCAAATTCTCCAGCATTTTGTGCTAATTTCGGTTTTCTATATTTAAACTTTCTTGAAGAGGCCATCGTGGCAAACTCAAATCTTAATACAATTTTGTAATCATATTTTATTCCCAATTGAATATTATCATCTAGGCCTGTAAAAAAGATTAAATTGGGCGCATCGATGTTGCCAAGGCCCGAAGAAAGAGAAGTAAGTTTAATTTTTTTTGGTTCACCAGTGCGTTTGCCATAAGAAAGATCTCGACGATATCTTAATACTTCGCCGCCCAAAAACTCACCCATGGGAAAACCACGAAATTTATATGCAGATGTATCAAAGACAAAGAAAAAAGATGCATTTTTAGCAACCTGATCATAAGCATGATGAAATTTTGAAAAAGCAACTTTTCTTTGAGTTTGATTGAATTTTTCAATTGCTGCAATGCTAGTCATTTTGTTGTTATTCCTTTTTATTCGTCGCCGGTCCATTCGCCTTTAAGAGTCATGTTGTCGACCATCATCTTCATGGCCTTCTTTGTTGCCTCGGGCTGATCATCCATGGCGTCAATGGCCTTTTTAACCATCGGGTTTAAATCATAGCACTGATCTTTTGTCGCGACCAGATCGGCGCCGTTCTTAATAATTTGGCCGATAAGTTGGAGGAGAAAATCTTTTGCATTGAGGATGGGGGCCAAGATTGCAGCCGCGCTACACTTGCTCTTCTGTTCGCCATAATACTGTTTTGTGGCCAATTCTACTGCAGCCGACTTAGTGAATTCGCTCTTATCGACGCAGTTTCCGTATCCAGAAATCTCCTTCGGGGCCGGCATGTCGTTATCGGTAAGTACGACGTCAGACGAGTACTTAACGCCGACACATATCTCTCCCTCTACGCAGTCGGCGGCCTTGGTGCATTTTCCGGTAGAGATTTGTTTCGCATACTTTTTCAATTGCCCAGCAAGAGTCTCACTTTTAAGTTTGTGCTTGCGAAGCTCAATTTGAAGTTGATCAATTTTTTCTCTTGCGCAAGAAGACTCTAGCTCGTCAACACACTTATCAACTTCAATTACCTTTTCAATCGGCTGATCAACGTATTTTATATCTATAGTGTTTTCTGCTTCGTCATCGGTTGTTATATCAAAAAAGTATTCAACAGTTTCATTATTAAATTCTTCCGTTGAAAATTTTAATGGTACCGCATCAGTAATTTCTCCATTTGCATTTTTCTTATATTTAAAAACTTCTATTGTAAAATTATCATTTGTATCTTCTGTATTTTTTTCAAAAATGTCCAATAAAATGTCATCAGATGTTTTATTTAACCACAATTGCTGTGATGCACCAGCCTTATTGGTGATGGCTGTAAAAGAATATTTGCAAACAATGTCAAGTTGTGGAATTTTTTCTTGTGAAAATGCGCCAACTGCGTCGCTGACATCTTCAGTAAACTCTAGAGGAGTCTGAGAGACATCTTTTGAAATCGCGCCTTCAAGTGCTTGAATGTCCCAAGCCGGCTTCTTTTCGTCAAAAACAGAAGAGCGCCCCAAAGATTTAAACAACGATGGTGCAGCGCCATATGATGGCGCGCCGCTACCGAAGGCGGGCCCATACTTCTTGGTATATTTTAAGCCGGCTTGACTTTTTAAAGTTGGCATAGTTTTAATTCGCGACAAAATATCATTCTGTAATTCTGTTACATCAACCGAACCCGACATAGTTTTCATATCGTAAATGATATCATCATCAAAAAAATCATAATGAGTCGGCTTAAACCTACCAACGGCCAGTTTTTCGCGGCCGACGCGAGTAAGGATCAAATCAATAACCTCTTCTTTTTTATTAAAGAACGCCATTAGTAGGTGCCCCCGCTGCCCATGCCGCCAGTGCCCGTGCCGCCGGTGCCCGTAGTCGTCGTGCCCGTGCCGGTGGTTGTTGTGCCCGTGCCGGTGGTTGTTGTGCCCGTGCCGGTGGTTGTTGTGCCCGTGCCGGTGGTTGTTGTGCCGGTGTCGGTGGTTGTTGTGCCGGTGTCGGTGGTTGTTGTGCCGGCGACGTGCAACTCAAGCATATGATCGTGTGGTGGCGCGCCCGGCGCGCCGTGCGCTTGTTTACACTTTGGATAACAAGCGCTTTGGGCTGGCAGTACCACGTTGTTGACTATTTTGTGCGAATGACAAATTTGATCAGATTCTGGATGACAAGTTTTAAATGCTATTCCATTTCCATTAGCATCAACTTCGTATTCATGAACGTGGCCGCCGTTATCAGATGTTGTTCCCGCACTAGAATAAACTAGTCCTGCCAACATGTCAGCCGGCGCTAAAACAATATCTTGTATTTCTTTTTCATCCTGCTCTTCCTTCTCTGCTTTCTTTTTATTATCAAAATCAAAGGAAGCTTCAAGTTTCCCAAATTCAACCAAAGAACAAAAATCATAAGGCCAATTAACACCGTAATCTGCACTTAATAATTTGCTTTTATTTTTCATAGTATTTTCTGGTAAGTTTAATTTTTGTTCAAGCATCTCAAAGTAATTATTTGCCGCCCTTCTTTTAATTTTAAAAATTTTCCATCTCATCTCTTTAAGAAGCTCGGCAGGAGCGACATTTGGATTGTTTTGTTCAAAAACAGCCGGGCTTAACAATTCACCATCTTTTAACGGGTGTCGAATTGTTATTTCTTGTTTTTGTGCTGTTTTACCAATCTCCGGCAAAACACCTTGCCATATTTTTCGTAGATCCGTCTTGGATAAAATATTTGAAAATTCAAAAATGTACATAACAAAAGGCGCTTTGGCTGGTTCATATTGTTTACCATAAACAAGTGGCTTGGCCTTCTTGTCTCTTATGTGAACAAAATCATATTGAGGCATCATATTATATTTACGCATTTTAGAAATCATATCGCTAATAGAGTTTTCTAATGTCAAAACATATTCATCGCCCTTCTTTTTGACGGTCGATTGAGCCGCGGCGGCTTGGGCCAAATCAGAATATGCTTGTTCAAACGACTCTAAAGGAAGATCAAAAAACTTTTCTTTTTTGTTTTCATCAATATAAAATGGAATCGCCACTACAGCTTCGCGCAATTCTTTTTGAGGCTTGGTTGTTCCTATCCTTTTCTTTTCGTTGGTGAAGCCACAAGCCTCTCTAAGCGAGCCTGTCGACTGCTGTTCGTCCAGTGTTGAAACGGCTTCGCCGGTTCTCAGCCACAAGCCTTCACTGCCGGTGCAGGGCTCGCCATATTGATGCCACATTCCTCTATATGGGTCGCCGCCAGTAGAGCCGTCGCCAGTCATGCTGCCCGTGGCCAAGCGCCCGGTAGCTTCTGCATCTACGTTGGCAAAGTTTAAAATAGGTGTTTCAAATTTAGTTGATATCACCCATCGATTTTCCTTGTCTTTCTGAAAAAGATTTAAACTAGCACTAAGAGGCATGCCACCGCCGCCGAAGGCGGCTGGCGTGCCGTGGCCATACAATTGATCAGCCCTATCTTTATTTTTAAAAGCAATAGTGCTATTAGCAATGACATCTTCATAAGTGAATTTGCCAGAAAAGAATTTTTCTGGATTTACATCATAAATGCTAGAAGGATCAAAAGTAATCGTTGCAATTCCTGAATTTTCCGCATGGGCCGCGTTTGGCGGTATTTTAAGAGATGTGGCTGCCGCATGAAGTGCTCCCGAACATGCCGCCACGGTACTGCCCGTTGCATATGCCCACCAATTATTAGTTGCATTGTTTGCGGCGCCTTTTTCGCCCGTCTTTAGCGGATACCATGCTGGCGTGTGGTGTCTATAGGGCTTGTGGCCAAAATATCCAACTGCGTCATGCATAGTAAATCCGCTGCTCTTATCTACAACAATATCCATCGCCCATTTTTTATTCAGCGTCTGTTCTTGAAAGGCCCACTCTTCTTCTGGACTTGAAACTACAGATGTTAAATCAGCAACAAAGAAATTAATTGTTTCAGCAAAAAAGTTGTGAGCCGCTTTTTCATAAACGCCATCGGTACCCTGTAATGCGCCAGTGAAACTAGTTATAGTCATCTGTGCATCGGGATCCCAATCATAAATTATAAGATCTTGTGGCTGTATCAACGATGATGAACCTTTAATTTTACGAGTATAAGTGTCAGGCTCAAGAATTGCTTCAAACGGCAGCCTCTTTTTGTATTCAACTGTATATGAGCCCGTCTCTGGGCGGCCGGCGGTGGTTTCCTCATCAATGATTGGATAATCAACAGCAACACCAGATTTAATTGTATTATACATAATGCCCGGATTAAAAAATGGTCTTAAAAGTGTGCGCCACGCGAACGGATCAGTCGAACTGTCGAACATGTGTGTACTTCTTGCCGATTGACTTGCAGGCGTCTGATAAGACTGATAAAATTCATTAGCTAATTGTAATGTTCTCTGCATTGGATAGAACCCATCAATTGGTAATAGTTTTAATATACCCGACATTTTAAGAGATATTACCTCTGGTTCTCCAAAATCTTTTTGAATGTTCTCAAGGTGTGTAATTTTATCCGTATGAGACAATCTTTCAAAGAATTCTTCGTCGTCATATACTTGTGCGGCCGTGGTGCTGGCGCCAACGGCAGTACCATATGCGCCGGTTAATTTCAGTTTGTATACGTCTGCATAAAAATCGCTATCGTGGCTCGTCACAATTGTACGCACATAATCAGATATCTTAAATTCCGGAATAATAGAATAATCTTGCCCTATAAGTTTAATGTCAGCGGCAAATTTTTCATAAGAACTATAAAAGGCGCCAGTACCAGCTTGTTCTTGTACTTGATTGACCGGCCGGCAATCACAATAATTTCTACCATAGCGAGCATAGATATAAGCTCGACCATTACAAGGTAAATAAGGAGTAATGCTCATGCTAGCGGCTACACCGCAATTGTCTAATTGCATTAATTCGCCGGAAATGTCAAAACTGGCTGGATTATTATCAACATCCATCTGCCAAATACTAAGTGGATCGCGGCGGCCTTGGCTTTGAGGCAGGCTGTCTATTCCGCCGCGAAGAACGCGTGTTGATAATTTATCGTCCCAACGCTGAATATAATTTGGTTTATTTCTAACAATAGACTTAAAAACATTCTCATCTCTTGGATAGACCACTTCAGAGTATCTAAAGGTTTCCCAATTTGTATTTTTTGTAATTTTATACAGCATCGTATCTTCTAAGCCTTTTTCTGGAATGTCGAAATTTTTATTATAATTTTTAAAGCTTTTAGATGCGGGATCATAAGTTTCTGTAAAGTAGTGTCTTTCGTTGCCAAATTCATATTTAATCATCGAATTGGCGAAGTTATGTAAAATTGGCTTATGTTTGGCAGTAACGGGCGTTTGTTCAATTCTATAAGACGCGTCAACGACTGACTTTCGAACGCTATCATAAATCTTATTGTATGTTTCATATATATTATTATTTTTATGATAACGAATTACAGGATGATTACCGCCTCTTATTTGTTTCCAAGAGGGCCAACCATATGGGCCGTTACGATTATTCATCAAAGCATTAAACGCGGAGTCCAAGACGTGGTCGGCGCCGCCGTAGGCCCAATTGCTTTGATATGGCAAGCCGGGGTTGATTACATAGGTGTCCACTGTCGTTGTCGCGGGGTTTCCTAAAGTGTTAGTAGAAGAAGTTATCGGATCATATAAATGTTGGTTTGTGCCAACAAAATCTACTGGATGGAATATTGAATGATGTGTGCCGGCGGCATCGATTGCATTTTTTCCAAATCCAAATTGAATCAGCACCAAGTGGCCCAGTCCTGTGGCCTTAGAGCCAATATCACTACAACTAACAAAAGTTATGGCCTCTGAACCGGTTGAATAATTAAATCCCAATAAAGGTAAATATTTTGGATTTAATACATTTAGGCCAGCGCTGCCGCTGTCAAGGCGATCAGTCCAAACTCGGGGCGCCCACTTTCCGGCGACCTCTGGGTCGACATCAATGAAAGACGATGCGGTGGTTGTAGGTGTCGGCGAAGAAGTAGAGCCACTTCGGACAAACGCCCAGGAATCATTAATCCACTTGTAATTTATTTCAGATTGTGGAATAGTGTGACTTATCCACATATTATCTCTGACTTGTGCTGGTGCGGCCGAATTTGTAATTGCCATTGAACTAGTTTCAGCCAACAAAGCTGCCCTCTCAACTGTGTTCCGATGGTGCTTGTGGAATGATTGGAAGCCGGGAAAACGAGAATCTGCACCAAATCTCCAAGAAGGTCGGCCGCGCAAAGCGTTCAAGCCAGTCTTTACAACTATATTTTGAAATGGCAGGGCATTATAAGGAGAGTATTCGCCAGACTGCCAATCTAAAAATGCCTCAGATTCGCCCTCTATGCCGGTGCGATTTGAAAATTTATTTACAAAAATAAATTTATTACTTCCAGTTGTTCGATCAGGAAGCGCAAACTCTTTTGCCGCAACGCCCGAATTCCAATTTATAGCGGAATCCTTTTCTGCCGGCTGAGTGCCACCAGTAAGAACAAAATATCTATTATTTTCGGCGCGGCCATTTAAATGCACAACCTCGTAATCTTTACTATAATTGCCTATTTGGACATATTGATTGACAGCGCCGGTTACAGAGGAAGTTCCATACGAAGTCGGCCCAATATTCTTAATAACAACTGGGCTTTTAGCTATGTTGTCTCTTAAATAATCTCCTTTTGGCTTAGCAGTGTCAAACCAGGGTGATGTACTTAGACTACGAGGGCCGATAACTAATAGGTCATGGTCGCCCGGGCTGCTTGGCAAAACTTTAAAGCCCTCTTTTCGCGGAATCGTAGAACCAGAAAAAAGCAAATTGCCGTGTCTGTACATGTTGCCGCCGACATTTTCTTCAGCAAACGGGCCCTGCATAGGAACTTCAAAAAACGGCCTATACATATCATGATGCAAATCTTCAATAGCATATGAAATGCCCTTGCCATCAAAAATATTTTGGTATCCCCCTGTAACGCTGGAACTTACAACAGAAAATGGTAGCCTATCTTCATCATATAAATTTCCAATTGTGGTGGTTTCTTTGGTGTCTTTCGCCTTCATTGGGTACTTTCTTAGGCCGCCAGTAAGTGCCTGATCGTGTACAAAAGGCAAACCAAGAGCATTAAGCGCATCAAGACGAATAGACGCGCTTAAGCCAACGGCGGCGGGCGTGTTTGTATCTTTAACTCTTTCACGATAATAATCCCACATATGATTTCTTTTATCATTGGGCCCAGCAGCATACGCCACCTCTTCTACGCCAATATTTATAAGTGGCTGCGACGAATGCGAAATTGCTGCAATTTTATTATTATACCAAAGCTGTGTGCGAGTGTTGATTGTTCCGCGCTCTGGGACACTAGGCGAGGCGACAACAAATATACCGCGATCTCTTTCTGCGCGCAGCCTCCACCATGGAGAGCTTTCAGACTCATCTGTGGGGTGGCCGTCTGCGCCTATAGTGGGGGGTACTCGACTTTCATAATAAGAAGGCACCGGTGACATATGTAGATCCGCACACTGGAAGCCGGCTGCATTTGGTGCGCTTGGCTCATATGTTGGGTGCATGGGTGCCGTATAAAGTTGATCATAATCATAAGAAGATTCTGCTTCTCCCTCTTGTTTTGTGCGAAGTTTGTTGTGGTTGTCAACTTTAACATATTGTTTAACAGTGGCAAATTTATGTCGATATTTATTTCTCTCTAAAACATGACTTTCAATAATTGTCCTTATCTCATTAGAAACTTCTGCAGAAGCTGGTATTAAATTTATCAATGTAGATTCAATAGCACTATCTAGCCATTTATATAAATTAACAAACTTATCAACATCTGGAGTGTTTTGTACCCTCTCAAAGAAAAGATATCTTAACTTCTCCAATCCTTTATATTTTTCTCGATACTTATGAATTGGCGCGCCGATTTGATTATTAAAATCATCAACCGAAGCAAAGAAATTTAACATTTTCCTTGAAACAACATCATACATGCTCGCCTCGACGGCAAAAACATTCTTCGAAGGTCTTGAAGTGCGAGGTAAATTTGCATCATCAGTTGAAAGAGTTTGAATCATTTTAGATGAAAGTAAATTTTCTGGCGGTGTTACTCGGGCAGTTGGTATATATTCTATAGTATAGACATCAGAAGAGCTTTCATCAAAACCATATCCTTTACCCGGGTGTGAATTTTTAATGGTTTGGCTATAATTTCCAACGTTGTATCTTTGATTTCCCGTTTCATTTGTTACAGTTGAGCCGGAAGTTATATCATTAACAATAAAAGTACCATCGGTGGCGCTTGAAGTTACAGTATCAAAATCCCAATGTAAGGCAAGCGTATCAACGTTGGGCACATGCAAAAACCCAATATTGCCTTCCCAAACATGACTATTTTGACCCGGATTTTTTCTACCAAAATTAGCCGGATCCTTCGCGTGATATTTAATTTCGTCGTCTGTTAAATAATCTCCCCAATATCTGAACGAAAGAAGTCGAACATCAGACTTTGTTAAAACTGTACCATTGTAATTCGTCCTATGCGCTCCTACAAAAAACTTTTTGTTCATAGCCGTAGTAAACAAAACCGAAGAATCGGTTGTTCCAGTTGCCTGCATTGTGCCGGTAGCTAAAAACTCATTAGCAACGGTACCGTGATCAGCGTTGACGCCATAAAACTCAACAGAGGCGGTTAGAGAAGCACTTATATAAGAGGACCATGGGTATTGTTCTGGTTTAATTCTTACTGCAAAATTCCATACAGAATTATTATACACGTCATAAAACATTGACGATGTTAAAGTTGGGAAAAAATCGTTTATTGATGAAAGCTTAAAATAAGTCCTATCCTCGCCCACCTTAACAGCAGATACTTGAAAGTCTCTATCCACGCTAGCAAAAGCTGTAGAATCACTAGTGTGAGCATGATCTACTTTGTGGCAGCCAAACAATGAAGATTCGTCAAGCCTATCAACAGCAGCATAGTCTGCTTGTTTTGGAAATTTTGGAAATAAAACTTGTGCCTCTACTGTGATTGGAATATCGCGATCACCATAAGAACCACTAATATAGCCGTAATCACCGGAGCCGGTACCGGGATGCTGATAAATCGTTGCTTCTCGATCGCCCAACCTTTTAAGCCCTGAAAAATCGATTGCGTGTCTCTTGGTTGAAGTAATTTCATAATTACTTTCTATTTCATGTTCTGTATTATTAGAATAAACGTTAAGCTTAAAAAGCTCATCGTCTGTGCCGAAACAACGAAAAAGATTTCTAAAAGCTTTTTCTGTACCTTTAGATTTATTAATATAATTTAAATTGTTATAAATATTTTTATAGATTAAGTTTTTAATATTTTCAAGCTTTTCTTCATAAATTCGCTTTTCATCTCTAGAAAAAACTTCTTGAATAACGTCGGCGTCAATAAAAATATCAGAAATTTCAAAACCCTGTGAGCGTAAAAGATCTTTAGAAACGGTTGAGCTTTGTTTTACAGAGCCAGTTATATAAGAGGCCTCTTTAATGTTTGTAAAATAAGAAATTTGACCATAAAGAGTATCTAAATAACTTCCTACGATTTGAGTTAATTTTTTTAATTCGGCGCCTTCTTCGTCTTCTTCCCTTATCCACTGTGGAATTGAATTATATAAAGCGCCGATGTTGGCCATATCATGCTCAGAGCCAGAAAACGCTAGCTCCGTAGACAAAGCAGTAATTTTGTCATGAGTGCTATATAAAATTGGATCTAGCTCTTCTGCGCCAACAACACCAGATTCTACTATTGCCGAACTTGTACTTCTAGAGGCTGCAGAATATCCTGTCCAAGTGCCATTTGAAATTCTGCCGGAATAATCTAAAACAGTTGCATCTGTTCCTGAATCTCCGACTATTCCTTCGTTGAATTTAAAATAAACGCCTAAATCAACTTTATTATAATCAACGCTGCTGCTGTAATAAAATTTTGTTGAATCTGTATTCGCGCCGCCGTACACCGGGCAAAAATAATTTCTACCAATTTGTTCTGCTGTACGAGCCGATTTCCAAAATCGGAATTCATCAATAGAGCCCGTTACTTTAAACCAGCCGGTGCCATAAGCGTCATCGTCGCCAATTCTATTAGTTGCAGCGGCGCCGAGGGTCGCTATAGCTGTTTGTGCACCGGCGTCGCCAAAGCCAGCCCAATTTGCAAGGGCGCCGGTGCCATAAGAATTAGTAACGTTTACATCGGCGTAAATGCCATCAACATACAAAGAAGAGGTTATAAAATTATTATAATCATTTTTCTTAACAACTACAGCGTAATGGTGCCACTTGCTATCAGCAATATCCGAAAGGCCGGTGTCCAGGGCAGTGGAGATTATAGAAACGTCGCCGCCTGCCGAGGTGCCGTCGGCCCTGTCCGTCACATTTATTTGTGTTTTAGTTGTTGAGTTATTTCCGTCTAGATATATTTCAAATTGTCTATGGCCAGCATTAGTAACCGACGCGGTTGTTCTTAAATCAAAAATTGTTTCGAAACGAGTTACCTCATCCTTGTCCGTCCAGCCATCTTTTTTAAGCCAAAACTCAACAGTGTTGCCGCTGCCGCTGTAATCAAGTTTAAGACTATTTTCTTGTGCACTACTAGTGTTATAAACACCATCTTTTCGCGAACCATAAAATGTGATATATTCTTTTGTGGCGGGGTTGCCTAGTGCTGTTACTGTGCCCCAACCGCTTGGTGAAAATCTAGCATAACCAGTCGTCTTTGGATATCTTTCATCAAAAATATATTTTTCTAAAGGAGTTAAATTATTATAAAATTCAAGTCTTTCTGCTTTGGATCCATCATATGGATATTGACCATAAATCCTAGTAATTGCATCACTATAATATTGTTCAGCTAATCCATATTTTACAAAATTTTCAGGATTACTATAATCAGCGTCTGGAATAAATTGATCGCGGCTGCGGGCGTACTCTTCAATATATCTTTGGGACTCAACATCATTGGCAAACTGAGAGATGGTCTTTTTAGACAATCCTCTTAAATTTTTTCCTTCGCGCTGTTTATCAAAAAACTTTTTAGAGCCCATTATTCTATCCGAAATTTAAAGATCTCTGGTTGCTCCGCATATTTGCCATTTACTTTGTATATTAATTTGATTCCATACATATAATCTTTTTCAAGCATTCCCATGTCTAAATCAAAATAACTTCCTGTAATATCATATGATAATCGAGTATGGTTCAAGCTGCCTGTTCCATATTTCACAATTTCATAATCATCAGCAACCCTAATCAGTTTATAGTAAGCGTCCTCAATTATTGAAGTCTCAATAGCTGTTGAAGCTACTGAATAAATAGTTGGATTCCAATCTTTTTCTCGGACATAAAGTCTAAGCCTAGCTGTTTCGATAGGAGAGTAGACTGACTTAAGATTTGTTATTTTTGATACATAAAGCGGCTTTGGGTTATAATTTGAAGCTTGGAATTTTTTAACAGTTATGGCCGACCCTGTATGGTACTCTGTTGAACTGCTATGCCAAACAGGATAAATCACAGTAATAGAACTGCTAGCGTATGCAAAAGAAGCTGAATAAATGCCCGTAGAAACATACCCGCCCGTAACAATTTGGTGACCATCTGTAACAACGCCGCCGCCGTCCGGTAATTTGAGTCTGCTTCCAGTTGGTGATGCATTGGTTGCAGAGCCTGAATATGCACTGACCCAAATTTCTCCAGTTGCCGCAAGGTTGGGAATATTTTTCAGAACCCCCTTCACAACATTATATAAATAAATTGTATTTATATTATCTGCGGCGGGCAACAAAGAACTGCTTAAATAAAATCTTCCAGTGTGATCTTTTTTTGAATCATCCCATCTAGCTTCTAAAACCGGCCGCTTTAAAAAGAATTCAGAATTTCTTCCAAAAAATTTCTTAGTATAAAACGATTTAGCCAAAGAAGCTGTTGCCGGGGCAAGTCTAATCCCAAAACCATAATCGCCCTTAAGAGCGGCAAGATCGTCAAGCCAACCTTCCACAAGATTTGTAACCTCAGTTTCAATATTTTCTGTGCCTTCCGAGCCAAATGAAGCAGTGTAATTATAAACAGAGTTCGAAACGCCGCTGCCGGTAAAAAAATCACCGCCTTGTGTATCCCACGTTGAGCCAGAAGCAGCATATTCCCATGTCACGCCTTGGCCTTGCGGCCAACCGACGTCGCTAAACTCTTCCATGTCTAAGCCGTAACCTTCGTCCCAACTTTTGGTTATAGCGCTGATTTGCATTGTATAATCGACTGGTAGAGTTTCCGAATGTTCGGCGTTAAACATCCGCAAATACCAATTTACACTACCAGAAGCAGGTATATCGCCAGCACTCCTTGAGGCTGCGATATCAGTCATAGAAAAATTAACCAAAACCCTGGATTCTTCGGCAGAAGATGTAGATGCTTGAGCATAAACACTATAAACTTCCAAAATATCAGAGGCTCCCATGTTTGAAGAGGTTGCCCGGGTTGATAAATTTTGTTTATAAGCGTTTGTTATTGTAGTGTCCTTGTTTGCCAAGAATCTTTTAACTGCCATTATTTAACCACCCCCACTATGTCTTGTTCCGGAAATCTAAGTTCCAAGATCACATTTTCTGGAATTTTTACAAATCTTCCATCTTTGGTTATATTTGCCTCTATATCATATCCAGCCGTGCTATATGCATCGCCAGTTTTATTAATAATTTTAACTGAAACAGCATCAACAACTTCTGGCAACTCGTTCAAAATTTTATATATTTCAGAGACATAAAATGGTTCACCAAAATTTAAATTATTTTTTAGAATTTCGCGCTTAACAGCCGTAACAGCTTTCGTAAGAATTTCAGATCTGCTTTTGTGTAAAGCACCGATTACTTCAAATTCAATGCCAAAATTTGCAATTTTGCCGTCTAAAATATCAACTGTGTCGTTTATCATCTTGTACTGGCCAAGCCAAGTTTTGAGATTTTCTTTTAATGTGGACGTAGCGGTAGTAAGTTTTCTATCAATATCTTCTGAGATCACGTATAAATTAAGATTTCTTTTAAAAGAATTTTTGTCTTGAATAATATTTGCTCTTTTAATAGAGCCAAATTTTGCCGGCATTCGATAAATAATACTTAAATAATCTTGCTTGGTTACTGCTCTATTTTGAGAAGCATATGAATCCTGCGCCCTTATTCTAATTTCATCGGGTGTTGGCGCCATGGATTGGCCTAAAATTGGTTCTTCGTTTGTTACCTGCAAAGACGCCCGTATTGTAGCAGCGTCAGCAGAAGTAACATCAGTGCTGGCAAATTCAAATTGGGCGGCGGTCATTGTACTTAAAGAATCGACCGAAGCATTAGAAAGAGCAGAAGTGTTTTTTCTATATATTACTGTAAGTACACCGGAGGTTGGGTTTGCACCAAGCTTTTCTGTCTTAGTTAAAACACTAGGATCAAATGAGTCCTCTGAATAATAAGGTTTGCCATCTAATCTTAAGGCCGCGGCGGATGGGTCTGGAAACAAATCACTCTTCAAAGTATCAGCCGAGCCATATCCAAATTGCAAAAAAGTTTCGTTGGCGATTGTATGTTCAACTGTAAACCTCCGAGGAACAATCATTTCTCTTAAAATATAAGGCACGGTTTCTTTGTCGCTTCCAGTTCTATTTCTAACTGCGCGATAAACAAGATTTTGAGATAAATACGGCACTTCAAAGAACTCGTGCCCTTCAGAATCAACAACTGAAATAATTTCTGTAATGTTTTCGCCCTCTAACTTTAAACGAAGAAACTTTTGATATGTAGGAATTGTAACAAGTTCGGTTTCATATTTTCCAGAAACGACTTTTCCATATGCCTTATAAATATAATTTGACGGTACGCCATTGCTATCTATATCGCCATTAAGTTTTTTAACATTTGAGTTAGCAAAATTAACATCTTCTTGTAAAATGTAGGCGGCGCCGCCGTCAGAATTAATCACGGCGCCCTCTTTTAAAATTGGCACCAAATCTGCATTTGGTAATCCTGTGGCTGCGGCGGGCACTTTTATAAAAAATGCGCATGTTCCAGCCGATGATGCAGCGCCGGGATATTTATACCCCATTTGTTTCGCTATCTTTAAAAGATTTTTTGTTTCATTTGCAGTATCAATAAATATTTCATTTAATTGATAATCAGAATAAAATGACAAAACATCGCCAGTATAAGCCACCAAATCAAAAAGCAAAGCTCCGAAAGACGCTTGATTAAAGTCTTTATAGGTGTTGGGATAATAAACTTTAGCATAGTTTATTAAGTCTTGCTTAATACTATCAAAGTCTTTGTTAATATATTTAATTGGTTGTGTTTTTTTTGCCATGTTAAAAATCTCTACTTCTTATCAATATTTAGTGAGAGCGCAGAACTTATTCCCAAATTTGAAATATAATAAGTTATTATAATATTCATTGTGTGCTCTACCAAATTAATTTCTGTATTTGTTATTTTAATAAATGGTAAATATTTTTTAGCTTGATCAAATAATCGCTCTTTAAATATCTCGACAACTTCGCTTTTTTCGTTTTCAAATAACAGCTGATGTACACCAACTCCAAAATCAGGATTCATTACTCTTTCGCCCGGTATCGTCATTATCAAATTAATAAAATTTTGCTTTACCGTTTCTGGCAAAGTTTTGGTTAATTGGTAAGGGCCATCTTCTTTGTTGTATCGAAGTGGTATTTTTAATGAAAATCCTTCTGCCATTTTTATACCTTCATCATTTCAAGAACACCATAAATCATACTTTCTAAAAACTTATTATAATCTTCTAGTTCCCACCCGGTGTTGGGCGATGTGTCGAACTTATCGTCCTTGTTCGGAATTCCTCCTCGCGATATCAAATCAACTGGGCTCTCAGCGCCGGCGTCCGACAAGGCCTGTGCAGCGCGCGAGCGCGCTACGACCCCGAGAGCTTTAATCTCTTGCAGCCGGGCATCATCTAATTCTAAACCGCGTTCCTTCTCTACATAATTAGTTATATCTTTAACCATTTTTAAAATAAATTCTGTAAAAACATTTTTTAGAGCGCCCTCGGCGAACACGTCGGCTTCATCTTTGAACTTCTTAATTTTATCCTCTAGCTCTTTAATCATTTTTTCTAATTTTGTTCTTTCTTCAGGATCCAGTGTATCTGCCAATTTGAGTCTCAGCTTGGCTAAAATCTCTTCATTACATTGTAAATCCCGAAACCCTTCCGACCAGTTATTATCATCTAAAACGAGCGCTGCAAAAAAATACAATTTTCTTATGCGCAATTGCGGAATGCCGGGGCCTTGTTCTTTGCCCAAATAACTCAAAAACCCTTCCGGGGGGGGCGTTTTTCCGTAGGCACTATATGCGATCATGCGTAATTGTCGCCATTTCGAGTAGTGCGTAACAAAGTCTTTTCGTACTTTATTGTGCCAGTCATATGTGTTTTGGCACTTCGCACCCCAATAATCAAAAGCCTGCCGTGCGGCGTCGTCTTCTTCGCCGCCGATTTCTCTTAAGAGGAGATCTTTGACGGTACGGTAGGAAAGGTACTCGTACTTGTCATAGCCGGCCTTCGTCGCCGCGGTCTCCTTGTCGAGACCGTCGGGGTTATCGCCCGGAAGGTAGTAATGTTGCACCTTACTCGCCATCCAATGCATCGCGCAGGACCACAAAGCCCAGTTGGGGCCGCGGCGGTGATTATCCGCTAAATTAAGATCCGCGCCTGGTTGGCCGATATCCCCCATCTTCTTCGTCTGTGCTTGATGCTTCTTGGCCATGCCATCGAGGCACTCCGTGGTGGCTCGCCACCCGATCCCGGCGGCCGCGGACCATTGCTCTTTACCGCCGCATTTGCTGTAGGCGCCGATGAAGCCGGCGCCTGTCCACCCTGGCGCGCCTGGGTACTTCGAACTAGTTGGCCACCAGGGCAAATATATATCTTCATAGCTCGGCGGATCCGCCAGGGAGTCAGAACCGTGTTTCGTTGGGAAAGCGTCGCCATTGAGAGTCGACAACACCGTTTCGTCCCAAGTGTCATCCATGTTGTTCCAGATGTGCTCGGCGAAACGATGAAAATGTTTAATAATGGCGGATCCATCAATTCCAGTTTCATCATCCACGGACGGGTCGATTATCTGTCGGCCTGGGACCGCGTTTGTGTGGCCGCGTAGCCAATTGACGGTGACCTCTGGTTCATCCTGGCCGCCCCAATACCGTTTCCAAACCTTAAAATTTCTAGAAAATATATCGTGTTTTTGCTTATAAAATTCAAAATTCTTATCGATGTTGGCCAGAATGTAGTCCTGTACCGCTTCCGCGAGGGGCGTGAACTTGCCGATGTAGGCGGGGTTCTTTGTGGCGGAGCCTTTTTCTTCAGCAATTTCAAGCAGCTCGGTCAAGTTGCTGATATCCTCGCGAGGATCGCCGAGTTGTTTCTTCTTGCTGTTTATCTGTTTTAAGAGGGCTTGCTTCGACGCCGCCGGCAAGCCGCGCCACCCGTCGTAGCCATCGTACCCTTGTGCCAACTTCGCGTCTTTGGACAGGTTGCTGGGCGGCCGCGGCGCGGTGTGGCCGGCAAAGACGATGTTCTTATACTCTTCTGGAACTTTCGGGGCGATCAAGTCGATTGGTGGCGCGCCGTCCTTGAAAAATCGTTCTATCAATTCTCCCAACTTTGGGCCGACAGTCTTAGGTGGCTCACCGTTGAGTCGATCCCGCGCATAAGCTTCATAAAACATCAAACCCTGAAAGGGTAGGCGATGTAAAAAGTAAGAACGTATTCTTTCTTCCAAAAAAATCTTTAATGTCATTTTTGCATATGCATCGAGTCCAATCATTTATTTCTCCTAAGCGGCCGGCTCGGTCGGGGCCGCGGCGTAGGCCGCGGCGAGTTTCTTTTGCGCCTTTTCTGCCCTTTTCTTATCAAGCTCTCTGCGCATGGGTTCGAACTTGGCGGCCATCGTTTCTCTATAATTTTTATTCATACCCAGGCCGGAAATGATTCCAGAAAATCTTTCTATTTCTGGCCCGACGTCTTTCAAAGATTTTCCCTTCATCTGCTTATTAAATTTTTCTTTTATCACCGAATTTGTGTATTTTGTGGGAAGGCCATATGGTAGCTTCATTATAAGGCCGCTGTTGACACCATGGTCGACTGCATAATCTAACATAAGTGAAATGTTCCTAAGATATGCTGAATTAAAAGCTTTTATCAAAGTATCGGCCTCGGCTGACAGCTTAATCGTCTCGGGCTCGGTGGCCGGGTCGTTGTCATGATCGTATGCCGCGCCGAGCGTCCTGAGATAATAATATTTTATAAACTGTGCGCCGAATGTAGCTCTCTCGCATTCGTAGAGCGCTCCTTTCTTGGCACACTTTCCAGCGCATTGAGAATTCGAATAGTCCGGGCACTTCAGAAAGCAATCGGCCGTGAGCGCTTTATACTCCGGACCGCCATCGGGCATGCCCTTGCCCCACGAGGCCGCGTAGGCTTTTGTGCCCGTGTCGACGCAGGACTTCACGCACTTGGCCACATTGTCGTTGGGCTCTGAACACGCAACCTTGGCGGCGGCATCGTTCGCTTCGGGGCGCACAAGCTGAAGGCCCTGAAATATATGCCCAAGTTCAGATTCCCAACGATCGAGAGTCTCCTTGCCCGAAGGAACATTAAAAATATCTGACGACATGTCAAATAGGGCGCCGAGTTGAACTTCAATTGATTTTATTAGCATCGCGCCGGCGCCGGTGTACGCAAACATATTTGACAAATTAAGATCTGGCAATCCGAATTCGGGATTTAATAAACTACACAAATCCTTATTAAACTGTATAAAGTCTTCTACTGTTTGTTTATCTTTTTCTATACAAAAATCTGGAATGCACACATCTTTTTTGGACTCTTCAATAACATCAAAAATATTTATATTGTCTCCCAAATATTTCCAAAAACTTACAATTTGCCCCGCATCAGGACCAAGCCAATCGGGATCTTCAACTTTCGGGGGTCGCCACAAAGAATCAAAATTTTCCAGTTCTAAAAATAATTTGTGATCTTTAATGCCGGTGGCGAGTAGCTCCTTCTCGGCCTTGTTGGCGGCTTTCTTGCCCGCATAGATCTTCTTGGCGGGATCGAGGATGCCAGCCGCGGCCTTGTCGTAGGCCTCGTCTCTCGCGGCCTTGATGGCCTCTTTCTTAGCGGCTTTAATATATTTTTCTAAATATTGAGTCATGATGCCTTTGTCCATGCCCACCAATGTAAGAATATTAAGCACTTTACAATCGGCTTGGCCCATAAGCAAATATACCACTTGTCGCTGTGTAATTGGCGGCAGACCCCTAGGGCCGGCAGCGGGCGACATTGGAAGATCTCTGGTAACATAAGAAATATATTCACGAATATCAGCGATCAAAGCATCTTCTGCAACAAGCTCATCATTAATCATTTGACTTAAAATTTCACTAGTGAAGTATGAACTTAAATCAATTTTTTTTAATTCTGGCATCTGACTTTCTGGGGCCAAGCCCATAGAAAAAGCAGTATCATCTGGGGTTGTAAGCTGCATTGCTTCTTTAAAAAGCCCCTCCATCGTTTGCGCAATCATTGCCATAAGTGGTTCCATGAGTGTGCATACGGTCCAACAAAGCCCGTCGATACCGGCATTCTTCGCTGTATCCATAACCGATGGTATTTTTATGTAAGGGATTGGTGGTATATGTGGTATTTGTGGAATTTCTGGAAGGCGGCCGGCGATGCCCTTTTTCAATACCTCTTCAATGGTATCCATGCCACAGGGAGTCTCTACTTCTAGTCGTTTACGATCGTCTGGCGCCATGTCGGCCATGGCCATTAAAGCATCGCCGGACATTTTCATTAGCAGTTGAGAAATATAAAATGTGTAAGGAACAAAATTAAAAAATCTAGTAAAATATGGACTAGTACAATCCGAGATCTTCCTGGTTTTTATTAATTCATCCCAGAGGCTATATAGTGTCTCAATGCCGATGTCCGCGCCGCTGCCCTTTGCCGCGGCCATAATGTCGCTATGACACTGCCGATCAATAAGCGGGCCGACTTTCACTCCAGATCGAATCGACGGCGGGTAGTTGTCGGCACCGGGCTCGACGCCGGCCATCTTTGCGGCGACTTTGGCAGACTTGTTTATAGCTGCGGTGACTGGCTCCGGAAGCGGTAACCACCAATCATAAAGAACCCTCGTGTACCAACCGTCTTCTTCATCTTCCAAGATCGCATTTATCTCGTCGGGTGACAATTGTTTACACTGGTGTCCTTGATTTGATGCAGCAACGATGTCGTTCCACGTATCCAAGCCCTGATTGATTATAGCAAAGGCTGCGCCTGTTGCGCCCATGGCGCCGCGGACAGCATCAAGCTTTCTCTCTGTTTCTTTTACAAATGCTGCAGTGCCGCGATTAAACTCTTGTTCTGTAATCAAGCCTTCTCTAAGCCTAGCTTTAAGCTCTTTTTTCTTTAATTGTTTACATTTGTCAGAAGGCTCTCCCTTAACTTTTTCGGCACAAGCGTGCGCAACACGTTTTTCCAAACAAGCTACACTGCTTTCACTTTTTTTGCAAGGATCTGTCATGTGTTAAAACCTAATTTGTTTTATTCCACCTGCTCTTAAAAGTGCCGGTAGTTGCATCTGAGCGGTTAAATTCGGCAATAAAAGAATTAATAGCTCTTGTGACGGCAGCAAGAATCGCCTTGGCATCATGTCGTGCGCTTTGCCCGAGATATCCAGCAAGTGGGAGCGATGGCCCGGTCACGCCGGAAACGGGTATCGGACCGCCGGCAAGGCCCGGGATTTGCAAGGCCGTGGCGGTCATGGGGGGCGCGCCGAGCGTGTGGAAATGCGTCGCAAGTGCAGCTTTCAGTTCAGTAATCTGCGTTTGTAGATCAAATATGGCGCCATTGTTTCCTTCGATCATCTGTGAGACGTCGAACAAGGCCGTCTCAAGAGAATGGCCTTTTACTAGAGGTTGCAAACTATAAGGAGAATCACTTCTTTCATACTCTACTTGATTACCATAAATTAAATTTACACCCGCAAAAGTTTTATTGTCACACCCAGTTGACAAATTTGCATCAACGCCACCAGCATATAAATTTATACCACCATTTCTAGCAACTAGCTGAATAGTGTCTGCATATGTAGTTACATGCGATTTCGCCTTATCGGCATTTTTGTCTATCCTGGCAGCAAGGCCGGGTTCGTCACCGAAGATGTCGTCAAGAATGGCCCAGACGGGATTCGCTAATCGACCTACTATTGATGGGCGGCCGTCGGCATCATCGCCTAGTTCTAGTCGTGTCGCCGCTAAAAAATCTTGAGGATCGCCTTTTTCTACAACATAAACGCCGGCCGCATCACTTAAAGGGCTGTGCTTATCGATCAAGTGGCCGTTGCGCGTATACTTCCGGCTGCCGTGCACACCAGCAACGATGGCAACACGAGACGCATTGCCCCCGTCAGCACCATACTTTGGGTCGTCATCTACAATAATTGCTGCAGCATTTGTGCGAGTCGATGGCCAAACTGGTCGCGATGCGGGGGAGAGATCAACGAACTCGGGTATAATTCTGTGCTCCTTGGTTATGGCCTCCGCCGCTCCGGGCGTGGTATTGTGCGCCTTCAAAACCATATCCGCCGAAATAAGCGAAGCACATTTGCGGCCGGCTTGCTTGTGACAGGGGGTTGATCTAGGAATAGCGCAACCGCCACCAAAACCGCCAAAAAAATCTGCCATTTTAATTCCTCCCAACCTAAGTTACTGACTTAGCAACCGCCACAAGATTCCCGGGTAGCCTAACGGTTGTGCTCTTTACTTTTGTGCTTTTAGCAACTAAATTTTTTACATTTGGATTTTGAGGGTTAGTAAATCCAACATTTATTATAGCGCCTTCCTTGATTGCGGCGCCGTTGCTGTCCTTTTTTAACTTTGTTATATCAACCCGGGGCAACAACAAATAGTCTCGATGATCCTCAATTAATGCTTTGGCGCCCGCAGCTGCTATAAACTCGAACATGTCATTCGAAAGCTCCGAAGCAGAGCCAGCCACCCCGGGAGAAATAACAGCATCAAAGCGCCGATGGCTTCCAAACTCAACAAAAGCAACAACCATCTCTTTATGTTCTTTAGTATAAGCTCCTCCATTTTCCATTCTGCTTTTATCAGCATCTGAATTATAAAATGGGTCGCAATTCGTAGGTTCGGCCGCGGAGGGGTTCGCTGGCGGTGGTTCGGGGGCGGCGCTGTAGGGCTCAAGAATTTTTATAATTTTAGCTTCAAGTTCATTAGGAACTTTACTCCCTCGATCAACTAAATAATCATCTAGCATATGATCAACGCTGTCCCACCAACTAAGATTATGTGGAGCATCGGTGGGCAGAGGTGTTCGTTGGCCGATTGATTTAGTCATATAATACTTCCTATATAGTTTCTTGTATTAAATCAAAAATATTATCTTTTTCGTCCTTTGAAAAAGATATGTCTTCTTGTGTTTTTTGTGCTTTATCTAGTTGAGCAACAATCTTAACTAATTGTTCGTTCGAACGTTGCAAAGTTTCAACATATTTTGCAGCCACAACTCCGGAGCGGGAGTGAGTAGTGTCGCCGGTAACCAACTCTTTTTCAAGTTCTTTTAATAGTTGTTCGGTTTTTTTTCTATCTTCGCGAAGGTTATCTATGGCTTCGCGGAGCAATTCTTCTCTTTTCATTCATAAAGCCCTCGCTATAATTAGATAAAATTAAATTTTTCCCTCTTCCCATTCATCTTTAAACTTTCTATATTTAACTCTAAACTTTTTTAAGCACACGGCTATTTGTTTTGTTTTAAACCCTGTTAGCTCTCGTAAATATAAATAAATTGCTTTTTTATTCAAAATTTCTATTTCTTGTGGGTCTTTAAGAAGTTCCTGAATTGCTTTTAAAACTATTATTTCATTGGCTTTCCCGCTCGTCTCTTCTTCTAACACCCGCCAATCATTAATTTCTTTTAATAAAAATTCCCAAAATTCTTTGTTTTCTCTTTTTATTTCGTACTTGTTGGTAGTTGATACATATTTTTGTTCAAGTTCTTTCGATACGTCTTCAAGCAAAACTTCTTTTCGGCGTTGGCTGTTTACTTTTTTTACTTTATGTATAAACCAGTTCTTTGTTATTACACTAAAATATGAAAAAGCTTTAGAGCCCCTGTTGGGATCGTATTTTGATAAAATCGTTGTAAGCCAAATTTTACACTCTTCTCGCAAAGAATCAACGTTAGGCAAATTCGTAAACTTATATGTATATGTTATTTTATCAACCAACTCGCTGAAGGCCGGCTGAATAAATTCAATATACAATTTTGTTTTTTCTTTATTTGAATCCGACGCCGCATATGCCAAGATTGCATTTTCGTGAACTTTTGTAAAATAATGATTTTTTGTTCTTCTGCTGCGCTTGCGCTTAGGTGGTCGATTCATCGTTTGAGTCGCCTCCATAGTTATTTTGTACAATCTCTATGTCGCCGACGACGGCTTTGGAGTGTTCTAATAATTTTGCTAAAGTTTCATCACCATAATATAATTCATAACCATTAACTTCTTCTAGGTGTTCACGAAATTCATTTAAAGAAAATAAAATTCCTTCAACATTTTCAGAAAAATAAAGCAGTTTTTTAACAAGAAACACATTCAAGCAAATTGACAAAATTAGAAAAACAGCAGTTATAATTTCCAAAATCATGCTTTTAACTCCCGAGCAGCTTCTTTGTTTTGCTCTTCAATATCATTTTTAGTTTCCTCGATGAAACTCTTTACCATTTCGCCGGGTTGAGGTGGGGGCTTAGATAGTGGCTTTGAGGTAAGTTGTGGAATTCTCTCTATCTTTTCTGAGTCACAAAAATTACACTGAGAAATTGTTTCACTCATGAGATGAAAAGCTGAAAACTCTTTTTCACAAACATCGCAGCGATAAACATATTGAGGCATTATTCTGCACCCTCTTGTTCTTCTTCTTCATCGGCATAATTAAACTTAACTATTGGTGGATTTTTTATCCACAGACCCTCTTCTGTATTGGCAAACTCAAATTCTTTTAGAACTGTTGTTATATCACTTTGTTCTAATAAAGATTTTTGTAACGCCAACATGAGCGCTCCAAGCGCTTGATTTGATAATTTCATTTTTCATTTTATCCTTTTGTGTTAATAATGTTATATAAATCTGACTTATACATTAATTCGGCCAGTTGGTAAAAATCACATTCAGGCTCCCACCCCAACGTGCGTTTTGCCTTCGAACTATCACCCAACAAATAAGGCACTTCGTGCGGCCTAAATAGTCTTGGGTTGATTTTTACATATTGTGAAATGGGAATTAAACCCGCTATATTAAAGACTGTTTCTAAAAATTCCTGCACTGAGTGTGTTTCGCCAGTTGAAATAACAAAGTCTTCTGGTTTATCCTGTTGCAACATAAGCCACATTGCCTTCACATAATCACCAGCAAAGCCCCAATCTCTATAAGCTGACAAATTCCCCAACTCAATGTGGCTCTGGTGGTCCGCTACAATGTTGCCGGCGGCCAAAGTTATCTTCCTTGTTACAAATGTTTCACCCCTTCGCGGCGATTCGTGATTAAATAAAATTCCAGAACAAGCATACAGGCCGTAGCTTTCTCTATAATTTCTTATTAAGTGATGCGCAAAAACTTTAGCACACGCATAAGGAGAGGCCGGCATAAGCGTCGATTCTTCATTAAATGGATAATCTGGATTATCACCAAACATTTCTGATGAAGACGCTTGATAAAACCTACAACTGGGTAGAACATTTCTGATCGCTTCTAAAAATCTCAAAGTGCCCATCGCAATGCCATCAACCGTATTCTCTGGCACTTCAAAAGATACTTTCACATGAGATTGAGCGGCTAAATTATAGATTTCATCTGGCTTATATTTTTGCAATAATCGATATATACAGCCAGCGTCATTAAGATCAAAATATTCAATTTTAAAATTTTCGTGATCATAAATGTGGTCTATTCTCTCTGTACATATTACCGATGTCCTTCTTTTCAAACCTACGACAAAGTATCCCTTGTCCAAAAGAAGCTCTGCCAAATAAGAACCATCTTGCCCCGTAATTCCAGTTATAATGGCCGTTTTATTCATCTTTTTCCTTGTTTTGACAATACCAATCGTAAGTTGTCTTTAAGCCGTCATCTAGGTTGGTAAAATTAAAGCCCCCCATTAAATCCTTAAGATTTTTATTAGATGCGTCTTTTCTATGTTGGCCTTCTAAAACTCCACTAAACACAACTTTAACATCTTTTTGAGAAATTTTTAAAAACTTATCAATTATTTGCTTTATTGATAAGTTTTCATCGGGGGCAACTATAAGCGGCATTTCAGAAACATGCTTCTCAAGCAAAGTTGGCATTATTTGTGCTAAATCATCAACATAAAGGTGCTGTCGAAGGGCATTCCCCGTGCCCCAAAAAACTACTTCGCTGCCATCATCAGCTTCGACTATTTTTCTTATCATGCTTGAAATAAAATGACTTTTATCTAAATCAAAAGTGTTTTCGGGCCCGTAAATATTTGAAGGCGTAAAAGCATTATAACAAACATTCTTTTCTTTAGCGTACCACTTGCTTTGAAGAAAAAGATTTCTTTTTGAATAACCATAACAATAATTTGTTATTGCCGGCTCGCCCTTCATAAGATCGTCTTCAATCATAGGATATCGATCAAAAACATCTGGAAAACAACAAGTGCTCAAACAAGACAATAACCTTTTTACTCCCACCTTGTAACATTCATGAACAACATTCATGTTGATCAGAGTGTTCAAATAATAAAATTCTGATTGGTTTTCTGAGGCCTCTTTAATGCCTCCGACCCTTGCCGCCAAGTGTACAACAGCGTCTGGTTTTAAATCAGATAAATATTCTTGTAAACGCTCTTTGTTTGTTAGATCACAGTCAGACGAAGACATATAAGTCCACTCAGGCTTTATTTTTTTTAACCTTCTTCCAACAAAGCCCGTTCCTCCAGTGACTAAAACTTTATTATACATCATCACTCCACACAACAAACACAGCCTATAGCACTGTTTCCCCATCTTTATGAACTATGTGAGGATAGGGCATCGGAATTAAAAGCTTGCCACCATCTTGTAAATACTGTTTTTCGCGTTGCACTATTTCATCTTTAAAATACCATGGTAGCACAAGCATATAAGTTGGTTTCATGGCCCTAGCCCTTTCTTCAGATATTAATTCTATGTCCGTCCCTAGCGTTCTCAACCCAACTTTGTCTGGGTTTCTTTCGCTTATAACTGGGATTGTTTTTTTGTCAATACCAAAAGTTTGCAGTAACATGTTTCCTTTCGTGGATCCGCCTAGGCCTATCACCAAAGTTCCTTTTTTTGTTTCGGCGCCGATTGTGTCTGTGATTTTATTTTTCATATCTAAAATTTTATCATGAAATGATTTATAGGTTTGTATTTTATCCAAATTCATTTCTTCTTCTATGCGCAGCAGATTTAACAATCTAACTGTTTTTTTGATGTTTCTATTTTTATGAGTTATCATCACCCTAACACTACCACCATTAACATCATTTTCTGATGCATCATATATATCTAAATCATGTCTAGACATTAAGTTTTGCAACGTTGTAAGACAATAATATTCTAAATGTTCATTACAAATATCATAAAAGTTTATGTTTCTCAACATAGCCGGCAAATAACTTAATTGTATACAAAAAACACCCTCTTCGTGTAAATATTTTTTTAGTATAGAGACAAATTCATTTGGGTTATCTAGATCATAAAACATAGCACAAGAAGTAAAAATTTTAATTTTGTTATTTCCAACTGCCTTTGCAACAGATTCTTCGCCAAAATAATCATTAACTATTGTTATATTTTTATCAACATGATCCCAATTTATGTTCTCGGCCGGCTCTATTCCGCATCTATTCACAAATTCAGGAAAATAAGATATCATTGTGCAATCGTTGGCGCCGATGTCCAAAACATAATCGCCCTCTACAAGACTTGTTCTACTAATAACATCGTTTACAACATCTTGTAAATCCGCCCTCATAGTATCACTAACAGAAGATCTATAAAAATATTGTTTATATAACAAATCTGGCTCTACTGTTTCTTTTAATTGTAGTAGCGTGCAGGCCTCACAAAGGACTAAAGTATGCGGAACTTTAATTTTTGATAGTGGATTATTTTCGTTGCTTTCTACAAAGGTTGGAGATAAATATTGATCATCAATTTTTACAACCTCTACCAAATTTTTAGAACCACATATCCTACAATTTTTTAAATTTTTGAACACCTTCATAAAATATCCTCTCTCAAAAAAAAGTTTTCTGAATTTATAGCTTTGTCACAAATAAACAAATCATACATTGGCTTTCCAACTTTAAATTCATGATGTTTGGCGCTCCATTTTTCCAACTGCTTTTTAGTTAGCTCATGCCAATCTTTTCCACTACCAGAGCCTCTTGCCGTCCAATAAACAATTGTATTTCCTTCATCGTATAATTTATTAATCTTTTCAATATTTTCTGTTATTGGTTTAGATTTACTATAATCTCTATTCTCTGGAGTTTCACAAATTGTCTCGTCAATATCTACGTAAATAATCATTAGTCACCTTTTAAAATCCTATAGCTATCGCTATCAAAATGTTGTGTTGAAAACTCAAACAGTTCGCTGTCCTCAAGGGCAATCATTTGGTGGCGCAAGCCGGTATAAACATAAAAATTTTGTCCGGACTCTAAAATAGTTTCTTTGGCGTTTTCAATATCATCTTGATCAGAAAACTTTACTAGCAGCTTACCAGATTGCAGATAAAAAACCTCGTCTTTTATCTTATGATAGTGCCAAGAACATCGCTTATCTTTGTTAAAAAAGAGCAGTTTGCCACAATATTCTTCTTTGTTGACAATCCACTTCTCGTATCCCCAGCCTTTATCAACGTGCTTAATTTCCATATTTACTTCTACCAAACCGTCTTGCCTCCGTCAATGACCATATTTTCACCAGTCATATACGAACTTGCATCTGAGCAAAGGAAAACAATAGCCCCCTTGTATTCATCAATATGTGCCATTCTGCCCATTGGAATAATGTTAGAAAGCTTCTCAACAAAATCTTCTGGGTGATCATTAAAAACGCCAGTTGGGCTTAAGCAGTTTACACGAATATTCTTCTTGGCGAAATACACGCCCAGGTATTTAGTCATCCCAATAATGGCCCATTTTGCTGCCGAATAAGTAATCGGCTTAATGTTTTGCATTTCTTCCGGAATGCCTTCCTTGCGATAAATTCTTTGGTCCGGTGCAATAATGCCCAAGTCAGAGGAGATATTTAGAATGACACCTCCACCCTGTTCAAGCATCTTGTTGCCAACCACCTGAGAGCAGAAGAATGTGCCATTGAGAGCAGCATTAATGCCCCCAAACCAATAATCAGAAGTCATTGTTTCAAATCTGCTGGCCGGGGTTAAGCCGGCCGCCTTCTTGACTTTTGGATCTTTGGCAGCATTATTAATTAAAATATCAACTCTATCATACCGAGCAACAACACTCTCAATTGATTCCTTATCCGTTACGTCCATGTAATGCCATGCAGCCGATCCTTCACCATATTTTTCATTCAATTCGCCGGATCTCTTTTCGGCTCTGTCTTCGTGGTGGTCTGTAATAATAACCTTGCCACCAAATTCAATGATAGCCTCTGCATGCTTTGGGCCTAAAAGGCCTCCGGCACCAGTCACTAGTGCTGTTTTGCCAGTCAAGTCGAAAATATTACTCATTAAAAACCCCCCTCAAATATTTCTTTATGTCTCATAATTGTTTCGTATTCTTTGCCTTCTGCGCCGCGGGCAGTCTGCATTGTATATGGCCCATTATAACCTATTTCATTTAAAAGTTGAAATATCAATTTAAAATCTGTATCTCCAGTTCCGGGCTCGACTGTCTTTGCATCGTAAGTTCTATCTTTTAAATGTACATTATCAATATGTTTGGATAACAAATTCACATATTCTTTATGGTCAAAACCACAAGATGTAATGTTGCCAGTATCATAAGTCACAAAAAAATTGGGCATCTTATTTAATATTTCTAATAGTTTTTTTGGTTCAAGCTCCGCTTCAAAAGAAAACTTTAAATTAAGATATTTAAATGCTAGCTCTGAAATTAATTTGCTGAAAGTGTCTCGCTTTTCGTCGTCTTCGACACTGCTATCTTCTAGAAGCGGAATTGTAATTCTTGGCACCCCATTTTTTAATGCACCTTCACAGATTGGCATTAGGTTTGAAAATAAAAACTCTTTGTCTGTGATTCTTTCATCAACGAGATTGTCTGCACATATAGAGCTTATTGGCATATAATTAAGCGAATATTGTGGCACCAGAATAGGATTGTTTCTAAAAGATTTTTCTGTAACCAGCCACTCTAAGTGGCTTAATTGTGTTCTTTTCAAAAGCACAAACTCGCCCATCCAATGCGTCGGAAACTCTTGCATGTGGCCATCGACTGGCAGCGATAATCTTCCCTGCATTACTCCTAATTTCGTCATTGTTTCCCAGCATCATATGGATTAACGCTCTCGGTTTGCCATTCCAAAATCTGTGCTTCAATATCGACACCTACATTCTGTGACCATTTATTTAAAATCATATTAAAGTACGTCCCCCTTCGGCCAGAACCTATTTTTTTACCCTCTATTGAAGTTACTGGTAGCATACAAAATGGGGTTGCGGTCATAAATGCCTCATCGGCTTCCATGATATCATAAACTTCTATGTTTCGTTCTACCACGGGTACGTTCAATTCATTTGACAACCCTATAACATATTCTCGGCTTATGCCCCTTAAAATATTACGAGGTTCGGGAGTCACAAGGGCGCCGCCCTTCACAATAAAAAAATTACTTCCAATGCCCTCTGTGACAAACCCGTCTTCATCTAAAAGAAGCGCCCAATTATTTTTTCCTTCCATTTTTGAAATTTCTAAATTTGCTTTTAAATAATGAATCCGGCTTCTATTTTTAATTTTTGACTCCAAGAGTCTAGCCGGGATGGCTCTTTGAGAAGGTATTACGGCGTCTATCCCTTCGCTAAACAGGTGTCCTATGGCTTGCACGGTCCATTTGAGCGGATAGTTGGCAATAATCACATTTGGACCCGGAGGGATATTAACTCCCGAGAATTCATATATTGGTAGAAGACCTCTAGTAATATTAATCATAATCCTATGTTCGTCATCAGGGCCAAAAGCATTACTATTTGCCTCTGTCACTTCACCAACAGCAGAAATTAATTCCTCAACTGAGAGGGGGAAAGGCATATTAATATATTTTGCAGAGCGGTGCAGCCTTTCCAAATGCTCTTTTAACATAAAATGCCTCTTATTGAAACTTCTAGTCATTTCAAAAATAGTGTCGCCAAACATTAATGCAGAATCATATATAGAAACACGGGCTTCGCTCTCTGGGATTAAAGCTCCATTCCAATATACCGTCCTTTCTTTCATTGTAGTTTCCTTTTGTACAAATATTCACATAACAACAAATCATCGGGCGAATCTATCTCGTGCTGTTTCCACTCTTCCATTAAATAATATCCTATTTTGCCACCGAGGCGGTTGCCGCTTTTTAACAAAATCTCAGGCTTAAAAATATAAAAAGAGCCGTTTTCTATAAATTGACTATCTATGTCCTGTCTTCTTTTTCTATTTTTATAATCATAGTTATAGCTTTTCAATTCTCCCGATCTATCTTCCCATATAAACATATCACGCATACGGGCGGCAGAAAAAAGAGAATCTAGGTTTTGTTTATTAAACTTCTCCACGGCACGATCTATATCTTTAACCTCTCTAAGGGGAGAAGTTGGCTGCAAAAATAATACAAAATTTATATTTTTAGAACCCAATAATTGAATTGCGTGTTTAAGAGCGGACTCCGAAGTGGCGGTGTCGCCTGATATATCATCGGGCCTTTTAATAACTTTAGAGCCATGCCGCTCAGATATTCTCAGTATGGCGTCGCTATCTGATGAAACATGTACCTCGTCAATAAATTTTGAATCCCTAGAATTAGAAATCGAATAAGATATTAGTGGTTTTCCTAAAAAATCAACAATATTTTTATCAGGAATGGACTTGCTGCCCCCCCTAGCTAAAATTATACAAATATTTTTCATGCTTTCCGGCTATAAAGTATTATCAACTTTCCTTAATTTATTTAAAATCGGTAATTCAGAATCATATATTTTCTTTTGGCCGTCTCCTAGCATCATTTCTACTTTTCTAATTGCTTGAACAAGGCCAATAGAATTCTCAATCGAGGCGGCCTGATCAGACCCATATGCAGTTCTATCATGAGTAATATGGAACTCAACACATTCTGCACCAAGTGCCGTTGCGGCTACACATGCATCATGGCCATTGTAGTGGTTAGAAAACCCAACCTTACAATTTGGGTATCTGCTTTTAAGGGTATTAATATATGAAAGGTTTAATTCGTCAACTTTTGTAGGATATGTACTAGTACAAGCAAGCACGTACTCTACATTATCTAATATTTCCATAGCAGCGTCCACTTGCTGTTGAGTTGACATCCCTGTCGAAAGAATGACCGGCCTTTCTGTTGAATTTAACTTCTTTAAAAATTGATGATCTGTGATCGAAGCAGATGCAACTTTATGATATTTTATATTCAAATATTTTTCTATTAAGTCTACGCTATTCATATCCCAAGATGAAACAATAAAATCTAATCCTAGACCCTCAGAAAAGTCTTGCAATTCTCTGTATTGATCAATAGAAAATTCTAAACCTTCTTTTTGTTCTCTATTGGTAGTTCCCCATGGACTTTCGCGAGGCCTATTCAATTCCTTTTCCGTATATACATCTTCTATAGTTCGTTTCTGGAACTTAACGGCGTTGCAATCGGCGCTCTTGGCTATTGAAATTAGCCGTTTGGCTAAACCCATGTCGCCATTGTGATTAATTCCTATTTCGGCAATTATAAAAGTCTTATTCATTATTTTTCTCTGTATGATAAATTATATGGCAACTTATTCTGCTTAAAAGACAAGTTGTGTATTTTTATATTATCATTATAAGCAATTTTACACAAATATTTTAAATCACCTATGATTTGTTTTTTCTCTCGCGGATTATCAAAAGCACAAAGGCCCATAACAGTAATATTTTCTGCAAGATCCTCAGTATAGCCAGCATGAGTTTGGCCAGTACGAAGCCACGACTTTTTGTATGATAAGTCAAATCCAGTAACGCTTATGGGGTTACACCCAAGCCACAAAGCTAAAGCAATCATGTGATTGGTGATTGTGTTACAACGAGAATATGTAGTTGAAAGGCCATATTTCTTTGCCAACATTGCTTGAAATAGTCGGAATTCCCAAATCCAAGGTATTACTAAATCATTCTCCTTGTCATAAAGTTTAAAAAGCTCTTCAAATTCTCTTTTTTTAGGAACTGTTATTAAACAAGTAATTTTTTCTTCAAGACATTTTAAAAAAGGTGTCCTTAGCGCCGCCAGCGAGTTCGCGCTGCACCAAAAATCAGGTTTAAAATCATCATCAAAAAAATCAGGTATTTTATGAAAATCATTACATGTTATCTTTATAGATGAATGGTGTTTTTCCTTTTCAACTTCTAAAAGACTGGGGCCGTGGCCCATAACCAACGCAGGCTTATCTTTGTGCTTGTCTTTAAAGCTTAATAAGCGATCAAACCCTTGTAAGCACCTATCCCTGAAAAACTCTTCATCTTCAACGGGCGGATCATTAAAATCAACTCCAACATCTAATGGCAGTACTTTTATAAAATCTCTAATTTTTTCCATATTTACCAAATAAAATTTTCTTTATAATATTTTACAATAGAAGCGATCTCTATGTCAAATGTTTTTTTTGGGCGCCAACCCAAATTTCTAAGCTTATCATCATTAAGTGCGTAACGCACATCCTGCCCTTGGCGAACGGTATTATAATCTATATGTTGTTCCCACCCCTCGTCAGACTCGTAAAATTCCTTAATAATTTTATAAACCGTGTCTAAATTTTTCTGCTCGTATCCACCTGAAATATTATAAATCTCATTTACCTTGCCAGAGTCAATAATCGTCAAAACAGCTTCGGCGGTATCATCTGCGTGTAACCAATTGCGGACTGGAGCCCCTTTATTGTGAAGCTTAATTTTCTTGCCGCGGCGTAAATTTTTAATCGCTATTGGAATTAGTTTTTCTGGATATTGTCCAATCCCATAATTATTTGTTGGTCTTAGCATTATATATTCGACTCCATAAGTCCGATTCCAAGCTGTGATCAACATATCTGCTGCTGCCTTGGAGGCTGAATATGGGTTGCTTGGTCTTAAGAGATCCGTTTCTTTGTGTTCGCCGGCTGGAATGTCTCCATACACTTCATCAGTGCTTATGTGAAAAAATATTGGCTTATCGTTACAATTTATAGGCTTATGGCGAGCCAAATCTAATAAATTTTTAACTCCGCTTATGTTACTTTTAATAAAAACATCACTGTTAATAACACTATTTCCAACATGTGATTCAGCGGCAAAATTTATAATATAATCACAATCACATAAGTATTTCAAATTCTTAATATCTGCTCTGGTAAATATAAAATTTGGATATTTTTGAAATTCATCCAACAATTTTTTATTGGCCGCATACGTCATTTTATCAACGCCGTGTACCATCCAACCTCGCTCTAAACATTTGCGGACCAAATATGATGCCATAAACCCCAAACAGCCCGTTATATAAACAATTTTCACAACGACCTCTCTTCGAAAAATTGTTTTACAGATTCGCCGATATAATCAATTTTTTCCTCAGTTAATCCAGCAAATGTTCCTAGAAAGAAGGAGCTAACAGTTGCCCTGTGTGCGTTTGGAAATTGCTCTTTTAAATCACTATACTTTTTCCCAAGTTCATAATAAGCGGGATGATAAAGAGCATTGCCAGTAAAATAAGTTCTAGTTTGTATTTTACAATTTTCCAAATGAGATACGATGTCGTATCTATTAAATGGGGCATCGCCTCTTATTGTCAGCAGATAAGCAAACCAACTTGGATCTGCTTTTGTGGTTGCCACTGGCAAGTGGAAATATTCTTCATATGGAGCAAATATTTTACTAAGTAACTCAAAATTTTTCTTCCGTGCGGCATGTAAATAATCTAACTTTTTAATTTGCTCCAAACCCATTGCTGCCTGAAGCTCTAAAGGCTTTAAATTATATCCTATTTCGTCAAAAACATAACGGTGATCATAAATAACTTCTTCTGCGCCGGGGAGCCAATTTTTAAATCTTGCTCCACATGCTGTTCCAGCAGTAACATCGCCCGGCTTAAGAGAGTTGCAATAACACGCCCTACCCCAATCTCTAAAGCTTGCTAAAATTTTACGAATGCGAGAATTATTTGTAGCAATGAATCCGCCTTCTCCCATTGTCATATGATGAGCCGGGAAGAACGAACAGGTGGACATAAGCCCGAAAGATCCTAGTTTCTTGCCGTCGTATGTTGAGCCAAGAGCATCACAAGCATCCTCTAGAAAGATTAAATCATATTTCTCGACCAGAGACATAAGACGATCCATGTTTGGAGGATTACCAAGAACGTGAGCAAACATAATGCCTTTGATATCCTTGTCTTCCTCTAATAATTTCTCTACCTGATCCAAATCCAAATTAAGATCGGGCAACGTTACATCTACAAATACCGGCTTAAAACCATTTTGAATGAGGGGATTTAACGTTGTGGGAAAACAGACCACGGGAGTTATGATCTTTGCGCCCTTTTGTAATTTAATTTTTTTGGCAAGGGGGTCTTGGCTCGTTAATGCGGCGACCATCAATAAATTTGCTGAGCTTCCTGAATTTGTTAGAGTTCCGTGTTTCTTACCCAAGAACTTTGGAAATTCTAATTCAAATTGACGCCCTTTTTGGCCGAAAATTAACCACCCGTCTAAAAGTGAATCGATCGCAGCTTCATATTCCACGTCAAGTAGCGGGCCGGAATACTTGAGCCAATCTTCTCCGGGGCGCCACTTAGACTCTTTTTCTGTTTTTTCTTGTATAAGCTCTTTAACTAATTTTAATATTTGTTCTTTTTTATTCATTGTCGCCATTCATAATGTTATCATACACCTCTTTTATGCCGCCTTTAAGGCCTTTAAAAGAAACGTTTAAACGCTTAAGCTTATCAGCATCGCCCGAATAACAAAATCCGGGTAGGTCGTTTAAAACTTTAATCTTTACCTCGTAGTCAGACAACTGATTAATATAATTGGCAACATCTAACAACGTTGCCTTTTCTTGATAAACCACATTTAGGTCTAGTGGTAATTTTTCGGCGTGCTCAATATAATGCTCGACGACTTTACACAAATCTTTAACATAAAAAAAATCCATTTCTTTGTCTTGGTGTATTATTATTGGTTGTCCATTTTTATAATTGTTAATTGAGCTTTTTATAAATCTAGATTCTTTTTCGTGAATTCCAAAACATCCAAAAATACGAAAATTAACAATATTTTCATTTATTTTTAATATTTCTTTACAAATTAAATTTTTCGACAACCCATAATAATCTTCTGGCAAACGATAAGTATCATAAATTTCCACCCCCGAAAACTTATCTATATCTCTTCTTCTGTCGAACGAGGCACCAGAGCCAAAGTTTATTATTAATCTAACACGGTCTCTTATTTCCGAGAGATTTTTAAACATTACATTATTTTCCACAAAATCTTGAAACGTATCTTCCCTGCCGCGGTCGCCACCCTTTATTGCAGTATGTAAAACTATATCGACTTGATTATTATCAAAATATTTTATTACTTGTTTACGATTAGATACATCAAGAGTTTTTCTGCTTGTTAAAAATAAATTATATTTTTTTTTATCTTTAAAATAAGATGCGAACTCTTTGCCTAAAAAGCTGTTAGCGCCGGTTACAAGAATGTTCATTTTCTTTTTAAGTTTATATATGAGGCGCCTTCGTCATTTAAAAATTTTTCAAATTGTTTTTTTAGCTCCTCTTCGCTTTCGGGATGATATGTTTTAATATTTTTGAAACAAGACATTATTTTTTTATCATCCTCCGCCCAGTGAGAAAAGCCTAAATGTCCATAATCTTTATCTCGGCCACCACCAACTAGTTTAACAGGAATTTTTTCATGGTCAAGATAATTCCTGATTAATTCAAAAGGCCTATAAAGAAGAAATGGAGTTATTGAATATACAATAGGCAATTTATTTTCCATGGCCATACCAACTGCGGCGCCCATCATTAACTGTTCCGCAGAACCAACATTATAAAATCGATCTGGAAAATCGATTTTTACTTTGTCCCAAAGGCCGTAGCCTAAATCTCCAGTTATTAAAACAATCTCAGAGTTTTTAGCCATTTCATCATGCAGTAGTTCACTGAATCTTTTTCTCATTTTTTTAACAACGCCTTTGCTTCCTCATAATCTTTTTGTTTCATTACATGATAATGTGCATTCAAGCCTTTCAAAAATGGAAAATGAGAAACCTTTGTATAAACCAAATTTATAGATGGATAGAAGGCCTTTAGTCTTTTTGAAAGATATTTTTTGTCAACAGCATCATAAGCTGCATATCCATTAATGTTTACAAACACTTTTATATTGTCAAGGCCGGCCTCTTGTATAAATCTTAATCCCTCCCAGATTGAACCTTCTGCGCACTCGCCGTCGCTTATTAAACAATAAACGCTCCTTTCTTTATTAACTAAAGCCCTGCCAATTGCGACAAGCAGACCCATCCCCAAACTTCCAGTTGAACAATACAACTTATTTTTTTCATCTCTGTGCGGATGGCCGCCATGCAAATCAAAAAGTTTTTCAGCATCTATCCCATGATATTTTTCAATAACAGCATACAAAGAAAGGGCTGCGTGGCCACAAGAAAGAATGAATATATCATCTCTCTCCATTTGTGAAAAGATATTATCAATTATTTCTAAACTTGAAAAATAGCTACCCAAGTGAGACAGCCTCTTCTTATAAGAAATATCTAAAACTCGTTCTTTTAAAGAGACCACTTTTTTCTCCAAAAACCCTGTATCATTTTATCATAATTTTTTGGATCTTTATGCATATCCCAAGTAGCTTGCTCGGGGTGCCACCTATAATAGTAGCCCAGCCACTTGTTTGCCGGATAAATAAATATTTTTAAATCTGCCAACTTACAAACCAAATCATAATCGGCGGCGCCGCTATAAATCTCTGGCTTGGTTTCCAAAAGACCCTCATCAAATAATTTTCTGTTATATACAACAGTTGGGCTATTAACGGAGCAAGCGGATATTGACTTTTGTTTAAATTCCGACAAGGTTCTATAATTGTGAGAAATTTCTTCTACAAGCACATTTTGATCGCCCTTGACGCCCCTTATTGGACTTTGAAAAGCCATAATTTTATCTGGCGCTGCCATTATGTACTTCATGCATCGGCTTATATACCTTAGATCTAAAAAATCATCAGAGGCCAAAGTAAATAAATATTTACCCGAAGCTAAAGAAAAACCCTTTTTTCTGGCCTCGTCCCAACAATGCGGATAAATATTTTTTTCAACATCAACAATAAAATTTTTATGTTTTATGTTTTTTAAAATTTTTAATGTATTGTCGGTGCTCTCGTTATCAACAGCTATAACTTCAATGTTTTTATAGTCTTGGTTTAAAGCAGATTCAACACATTTTTCAATCCACTTTTCTGCGTTATAACAAGGTATTATGATGCTTATTTTCATTTTTTATAAAGATAGAAGCTTTTCCACTCTGTGTGTGTAGCAATGATTATCCAAGATTAATTGCCTATTTTCTTCTTTTATATCATTTAATTCCTTTTCGGCTAATGATAAATATTCTTTTGCAAATTTAACTAATTCCGCCGGGTCATTCGATGTTTTTACACTTGGAAATATTCTTTCTAGCTGGTCGACTTTATCTGATATTAATACACCATTTAATCCTAAAGATTTAAAGGTTCTTTCATTTGTGTCAAACCCCAGTGTTCGTTGATATGCGTCGTGAATATTCAATGAAATTTTACTATTATAAAGCAACAAATTTTCCTGTTCATGAGTTAAATTTTTGCCGATGAAAAACCCACAGTTTAATCCACTTTTTTTGAATTCAACAAAAATATCAATCATAATTTTACGCTTTTCATTAAATCCATTATTTGCCCAACCGCCAACAAAACAAATATCATATTCATATTTTTTATCTTTTTTTGGCTTATAAGAAATGGAATCAAACGCCAAAGGTATTGTATTAACTTTTTTCCACTTGTTGTGATATAAATCGGCGTCTCCAAAACACCACAAGTGTACATTATTTATCTCATTTAACATATTAATAGTTTCATCGTGTGCCAAACAAATAAAATTAGGGTGTTGGCCCCACGGATCAGGGTAATGATTTGGTTGAGCGTAGATAAATGTCTTGTGGCTTTTTTTAATCATTTCATAATCATCTAGGCCGACGCTGGTATCTGTGCCCATTAAAATATAGTCTTCGTCATAATTTTCAACAACCTCGCCTACAGTTTGGTCGATAGGAATTTTTATAATCTCATAGCCCAATTCTTTCCAAGCTAATTGATATCCTTTGTATATCCATTTGCCAGCGTGGGATGAATAATCATATATGTAAACTTTCATTATATTTTCCCTATTTCTTCTAATATTTTTGCCAATCTAATTTTTGAATCGTGTTCTTTGAGAAATCTTTTATGGCTGGCCGCGGAAATCTGTTCTACTATTTTTGGTCTTTGCAGAAGCACTTTAGCCTTTTCAGAACATTCTAGTGGCGTTTTAAAAGTAACAATTTCTTTACCGATCTCAAAAAACTTTTCTATTTCGTCATGATGCTCTGTCAACAATAGGCCGCCGCCGGCGGCAACTTCAAACACCCTTTGTTTAATCTGCTTCTTTTTTTTAGGATCGTTAATGTTGTGCGCCAAGTTCAAACCAATTTTTGTGTCAGAGTGTGTTTTAAACAATTCCTCTTGACTAACACCAAATATTCTTTGAACTGGCACTTCAACGTGGTCAAAAAACATGTCTCGGGCGGGGCTGGGGGCGCCGATAAATGAAATCTCAATATTCTTTTCAGAAAATTGTTTTACTGGGTAAAACTTAGAATTGGCATGCCAAGCGCCCAATATTATATTATTGTAGCCGATTTCTTTATATTTTTCTATATAAGCCAGTTCTGGTGTTGAGCAAACACTAAAATATTGGCACGCAAAACTAGAAAAATTATCGAATCTCCAAGAATCATCACAAAACCAATTATATGTCTTTGTACGCCCCTTTTTTGTTTCCGTCTTGATGTTTTCCCAAGGTTCGTAGGGTGCTATTCCTCTATTATTAGTAAAACAACACCACACTAAATCTGGCTTAAATTCCTCTAATATTTTATCATAATCTTTTTCTTCTGGAGCTACAGTGTCATACCAATAGACTTCATGCCCCAACTCTTTTAAAGGTGAATATGCATACCAATATCCAGAATCGGGCAAGCCACGATATGTTTTATTTAAGGTTAGAAGTATTTTCATCTAATTTTTCTAATACCAAGTCAACAATGGTTTTTTTCTTTTCCCGCATAAAATCAATCAATTCTTGCCCCTTCAGCGCAAACCACTCTTCGCCAGCAGCACCAACTAAATTATTCGTTATAACTTTCATTCCCATCATCCTCGCTTCGACAACGGCTCTACATAAAGTTTCTGGAGTTTGAGGAAAAAACACAAAACTTTTGTTATAACTAATTTTCTTAAGAAAATCTCTATACCTACAATGTGAAATAAGATTATAATCTAAATTTTTGTATTGACAATACCTAACTGCGGCTCTTGTATTTTTATGAGGCTCCACAGAATTCATAATAACGTGTGTGTCTGTTTTTTTATTTTTTGAATACTTCGTAATTAAATCTAAAATATCGTCGGACCAAATATTGCCAGAAAGATTTATTATATTATTTAAATTTAAATTTTTATTTATAATCTCTTTATGAAACTTTGATTGGCACAAAACGGTCGCGGCCTTTTCATAAAAAATACGGTTAATAATTTTTTCTTTTGGCGCCTTAAAATTTTCAAACAAAGCGGGGTTTCTTTTTTCTAAATATTTATGATCGTGTTCATATATGACATAAGTTTTATCTAATAAAAATTTTCTAGAAATGCGTGGGATTTCAACAAAATTTGCAACCACAAATTTATAATTTACTAAGTTTTCTAAGCGCCTAACTGTGGCTTTTTCACTTTTAATTTTTATAACGTGGTGGCCTTTTTTTTTGACAATATTAATAAACTCTTCATTGTTTAATTCACCGCCGCCGGGGATTTCATCAACAAAATAATCTGCTATAAAACAAATGTTCATTAATCATGCTCTTCAATTTCCAAGCTGGTTAACCACGCTTCTACATCATATTCCTCTTCTGAAACGAGACTAGATACTACCTTCTCATAAATCTTTTTCTCTGAAAATTCTTTTAAAAGATATTTTTGAAGCTTTTTGGCTCTAGATTTTAATCTGGAATGTTCTTTGTACGCTTTTCTCATTTTCATTTTTGAACTGCCTTGTTTTGGAAAAGCCCACATAGAATCTTTTTCTAACACGCCCTCCCAAACAGCCTCTGGTTGAATATTGTTCAAATCATAATCAACTTTTGTAAAAAATGCCTTTTGTTTTTCTTTATTCGGCATATAAAGAAAATCCATTTGGCCTCCCCAATCATGAGAAACCACGGGCAGACCGCAATAAGCCGCCTCAAATATAGGTAGACCATAGCCTTCGCCGTGCGTAAGAGACAACAAGGTCTTAATCTTGGGATGAAGGTAAAGCGAATGAACTTCATCATTATTCAAATACCCATGCAACAAATATACCTTACACTTTCTTTCTGGATATTGTGCCAATAGCCCATGAAGCCGTTTTTCTGTATGGTATTTATCCATTATTGAATTGCTAACAATGTTGGTTTTAATTACCAGCCCAACTTCTTGATCAATAAATTCTTCTACAAACCAACGAATGGTATTTTCTAAATTTTTACGAATACTCCACTGAACGACGACGAGGAAATTAAAATCATATTCTAAATCGATAGCTAAATCTACTTTATTATATTTTTTTACAGGATAATTTATTACTTCAATGGGTGTTGATAGCTCAACTTTTTTATAATCTTCAGATTCAGGACTTTCTACAGCATATATTGTGTCTTCATAAGTTTTTTTACTAAAACTTGAAGGTACAATAATTTTTTCTACAAAATTATTGCCCGCAGTGATCCAGTTTGCCGCCACCCTACTTGATTCAATTCCGGCTGTTATGCCTATATTCTCAGCGCCCAAACGATATTGAGCCCATTCCGGTGGTATTGTAACCATTAAATTTAAATCAAAATTCCCATCTGCGTTTCTATAGGCTTGTGTTTTGCCAATAATTTGATCAATTTCTCTACGTTCATCATCATCTTCCCACTGCCAAGACGTATTTCCCCAGTTGATTGGAGAAATATAAATATCAAATATATCTTCTCTTGTTTTAAGAGCGCGGTAAATTGTTCTTGCGTGAACACCATAGCCGGATTGAGTTAAAATCGGGCCAGTAATTAAAACTTTTTTTCTCATTTTACCTCTTTAAAAGTCCAAGAATTATAATTTTTTCTTGTAACCCACGAACCATTTTTTTCATGGACTTGTTTCATAATTTTTAACCATTGTTTTTTGAAATTTTTAAAATTATAATTTTTTAAAACGTGTTGGCGGCCCAATTCACCCATCTCTCTTAATTCTTTTTTGGGCGTATTATAAATTTTTAAAAGAGCGTTTACAAAATCATCTTTTGAAACCCTGTCTTCATAAATAAATGGTACTTGTTGAGAGCCTATTATTGCCTTGCTTGCCGGTTCGATGCCAATTCCAAACCAATTTTTTCCATCTGTAACTTGTTCTTGTAGGCCTCCCGTCATACACACTATGATGGGCGTGCCACAAGCAAGGGCCTCCAATGTACTCAAGCCAAACCCTTCCGCGTCGGAAATATTAATAACACAGTCGGCCATATTATATATGACGGCCAAATGATTGGGTGGCACCTTACCTCTAGAAAACACAACTTCTCCGTTAGTCAACTTAAGCTCGTGGATTATTGCTTCCAAATTTGGCCCGTTGGAATCGTGTGGATCTGTATGCATCAACAAACAAGCTTTGTCATGACCAACTTTATCCAAAAATTCTTTAAACCACCAAATAACAGAACTACTCATTTTTCGGCGTGCATTTCTGTTATTCCAAACAAACAAAAATTTATTTTCGTCCCAGTGTGAAAAATTATCTTTTTTGAGTGCTTCAATTTGTTCTGATGGCACGGGCATAAAAATTTCATTATTAACAGCATGAGGCACGTATTCTCTATCCACGCTTGGTGCTACATTTGCGACAATATCATCTGTTAATTTAGAAATTGTAGCAACAAAGTCATTTGATTCATAATACACTTGATTAAAAGTTGGATATGGCACATTATCCCAAACATGATAATATACCATTGGCATCAATGGACGTATTTCATTTTCTAATGCCCAAAGCCATTCATAAAATCTAGGATCTGTCATAAACCAAAGAATGTCAGGCTTAAAATTTCTAATAACTGATCTAACAACATCAGGATTACCAAAGCCGTCAACAGGATGAATGACCCAATCATCTCCATACTCTTCCAACTTAATTGGGCTATAGTTTGGATGTTTTACTGCGCCGCCGAGCGAAACAACTGAATATTCACCACTTTTAAGTAAACACTCAATTACATTTTTAGATTGTATGCCCACCCCAGATGGGCTTAACGGCATATCCCCGATTGTCATTACCTTAATTTTTTTTTCCATTATTTACCTGCAGTGTTCAGTTTTTCGAAATTCACAATATTTACAAGACAAGCGATTTTTAATGTAGAACTTCTTGTCAATATAATATAACGAATTTTTTAATGCTTTAAGTGCATTTTCCGTTCTTTTTTTCCCGCTTGTGACTCTAAATATTTCTACTTTGTTTTTCTTTGCAGTTCTTTTCAACAAAGCAAAGTGTGTTTCGATGTCATTTGGGTCTATATTGTATTTCAAAGCAAAATAATGTTTATAGAAAATTAACTGATAAACAATCATTTTACTACTCTTCTTGCGCGAGTCCCAGCCCCAAGTACAGGTTTTCCAATCTAGTATATGGTATTTACCATCATTTGTCTTGACAACGAGATCAATAAATCCTTTAAAATCATATTTTGATTCTGCATATTCTTTTATTGGCTCATATAGTTGTTCTTCTGCTGAGACAACCTCATATTCTCCAAAATATTCTTTTAGTGCCGGAAATATCTCTGGCAACAGGCCCTTGCCCTGCTCCTTCATCTCCTCTAAAAGTTTTTTGTTTTGTTCGTAATCTTCTGGAAGGGAATTTAACTCTTCTTCAAGCCGCTTTGAAAACAATAATCTTGCATGGGCTGGGCCGCTGAGTTCTTCTCTGGCAGTTTTCTCACACACATCGTGTACTGCTGTACCAAAAGCAGTATATTCATTTCCGCGGAATTTTTTGATTTTGTCTTTGTATTGAAGTTTGTATCTCCAAGCACATTCGCTCCAAATCTTAAATTGCGAATAGCTTACATATTCATTCATTCTTCCTCATCGTTGATTCTTTCAAGTTTTTGAAACAACACTGGACTTATTATACCTAATTCTGCGCGATTTTGCAAGTAAAAATGTTCAAACCCTATGCCAAAGTATTCTCTTAATGATGTCACAGAGTAATTGCTTGGAAATAAATTCATTGTAAAATGTTCTAATTTTTCATAACCAATTTTCTTATATAAAAGCTCATCAAAATTTTCATCATATTCGGGGTTCATAAACTCTCTATAATTTGTAGGATAATCATAAGATTTTAATACTTCATATAGCCTTTCTCTTTTTGCCAAAAACTCTTTTTCTAACTCTCCATCACCAAAAATTTCTGCCCAATATTTCTCTTCTACTGCGTGGGCGATTTCATGTACAATATCATCGATCATATCTTCTTCGTCGTCTTGTTCATTAGAAATATATAAAGCGCCGTCTTGATATGCCGCGTTAATTTTACGATCATCAAATAATTTAAAATGGCCAACATATACAGCATCAATGTTATAAACCATGTGGCGAGGAATAATTGATTCGACTTTTCGTAAAATTGGATTTAGCGGAATATGCTTTGGTAGTGGGTCTTTAATAAAGACATTAATGCTGTTGAAGAATACTGTTTCTCTTCTTTCAGTTATTACTACGTGTGTTTCCTTGATGTATTTGCGTATCTTGATCATTTTCTTTATTCAACATTTTGACATCATCGAGTGCCTGCTCATAACCTCTTAAAAAGTTTTCTTCGGCAACAAGCATAAGAA
>Ga0080013_1000139_pt1 | contig 99019 bp, 92 predicted proteins | sample ETNvirenome_6_85_FD_69236 | JGI IMG/M metagenome (GOLD analysis project Ga0080013, IMG submission 69236) | Marine viral communities from the Pacific Ocean - ETNP_6_85 (SPADES assembly) (version 2) | ecosystem: Environmental > Aquatic > Marine > Oceanic | place: Pacific Ocean | collected 2013-06-19
AACAAAAGTTTCATTGACGTCGTATTCTTCTGACAATTGTTTAATCGTCTTATAGCCACCCGGAATTGCGATCTTAGTGTCTCCATGCAAGCAATATTCCATTTCACTAAAATCACTATACCTAGCCATTCTGTCGTAAGCACCATATGCAGACATTGCAGCACTGTATGCTTGTGATTGATTTTTTCTAAATGCTTCGAAAGCAGAAGCTACATTATTACCGTTTGTCTCAAAATTTTGAACTTTTCTCTTTATAACTGGACCGCTTCTAAATAGTTTAGTGAGTCGTCTAAAAAGATTTGCTTGTTTACTTTTAGCCATTCTTTGATCCTATTTTAATACCCATAAATATTCATCAGGAATTTTATTACCCATGTTTACTTTACGCTTTGCTATTTCTTCTTTATTAAATTTATCTTTAGTATTAGTCATTATATCAGGTAAATCATTTCTTGTACTAGTCATTGCATCAAGCATAGCTTGATTTAAAGAACTTGATCCTTTGCTATAATCAGCTGACGCGTCGTAGAGCCACGTTCCAATTGCTAAACTCATAACTAAATCATCATGAAATCCTCGTTTCGCCTCAGCTCTACCTGTTTTCCAAGTAAAAGTTTTAATCTCCTCATATGTCCTAGACGATCTAATAATAAGCTGTTTATTTCTTATCACTTCTTCTAATTTACTTAATATCATGCTTCTTGTCTTGCCATTTGTAGTAAAACCTGCGATATCAGCACTTTGTTTAGGAATATAACCTCCAATAAAAACTTGTTTTCTTCTTCTGTAGTAGAGTTTTGGATACTGTAGCTCTTGTAATTTTAGAATTGTTGCGTATCCAAAACTATTATTTTCCGGACATAATAGCGCTTTATTGTATTTATTTGCCCACTCATTAAGAAGTACTGCAAAATTATCAGGTCGAATTTTCCCCTTATACTCAGCAACAAGCTCACCATCGTCGACATCTATTATATGAAAAGTTGAGTAGTCTTTACTATCTCCTCTTGCAACATCTGCTGATACTATATAATCATGATCAGATAGCGGATATTTCCATATCCAGACATTTCTATCTATACCTTCACGACTAACAGGGCTAGTCACACATTGCCTAACCCATTCTATTTCTGCTGAACCTAAAAAAGTTTCACCTGACGAATTAAAATCACAAAGATATTCTTGTGATATTTGTCGTTTTGACATGTTTGCTGTTGTCTTACTAAACCATTTATCATCCCTTTCTGGATGTACATCCCAAGGAAGTTTTATAGCATTAAATTCGTTCAATCCGGATTCAGCTTCTGTATAGAGCTTATAATATTGACCGCCTACACCATTTGGCGTTGACAATATAACAACACGGCCTCCTGTTGAAATTGTAGGATATATACCTGTCCATATTGTGTCAAAATTTCTAACAAATGCTGCCTCATCTACAATTAATAAAGATAATGCTTCAGATCTACCTGCATCTTCAGATGTGGGTATTGCCTTAATAGAAGAACCGTGACTAAACTGTATTTGTTGTTTATTGTTAGATACAATTTCAGGTAATAATAGCCATTTAGGTAAAGACTTAATCATTGACTTTACTTTAGTAATAAAGTTTTGTGCAACGCTTAATTTAGTAGCAATAACTAGTATATTCTTTTCTTTTTGGAATATAGCTAACCAAACTGAGTAAGCAGCAACAAGCGTTGACAAACCAAGTTGTCTAGACTTAAGAACTATATTGAATCTATTATCAATAAAATGTTCCACACAGTCATCCTGAAAAGAATACGTATCAAAAGGTATTAGTCCTTTGACAGGATGTTGTATCTTCAAGTAAGTATTAAAAAAGTATGATGGTTCTTTACCACACTTTATTATTTCTGCTACTTGTTTTTGCTTGCTTAATTTTGCCATTTAGCTGATCTCAAAACAAATAGTTCTCTTAACATATGCTCTTCTTGTTGAAGCATAATGATTAATCATATCAATGTCTGTAGTTTCGCTATTTTTGACTGGTTTTACTTTTAGCGCCCTACCAGCATTTTCTTTCTTTTTAAATTCTTTTTTAATCCAGCTTAAATAAGCCTTTATATGCTGGTTTAATTCATTTTCAGCGCTGGCAATTTCTTTATGCTGCATTCCAATCGATCCTAAATTGATGATTGCCAATGATGTAATATGCATAACATTACCAGCAAACGCAACTTTTGTAGCTACACTTGAGTTTTGTCCTGTACCACCCATCGTATAACCATCAGGCCTACCACTATTATAAGTAGCTTCGCCTTGTCTGTTTTTAAAATCAAAATGATTAGTCGATCCTCGACCAAAAGAATCATTTGTAAGATTTCCTAGTATATTCATTTCTTCAAAACTTAGACTCATAAACGTCCTCCAAAATTTTATTTAAGTTACTTATAAGTATTCTTCTCGACTCTTTATATCTATTTAATGTTTTATCATCAGGTCGCCAACCATTATTCCAGGCTTTTTCTCTAGATTCTACAAAAGTAACATAGCATTCGCTACAACATCCAAACTCTCTACTAGACTCGATATCCTGTGCTGAAGATAATAAATACTCACAAATACGGCAAAACATGCCTATTTTGATATCGTCTGTTTCATCAATGTATGTTACATTATTCACTTCTAACATAAGAATCTTTGCCTCTTTTAAGAATTTCTAAATTATGATCTACACAATCTTTAATAGCATCAACATGGGATATTACTAATATATTCTTAAACCATTTCTTAAGAGACATCAATAACCTATTGCATGCTTCTAGATTTGCTTCATCTAAAGCTCCGAAACCTTCATCAATCATCAACGTAGTAGTTTTTGATAGTGAGGAAACATTTATTAATGCAACTCTTATTGCCAAAGATGCCATCATTTTCTCCATTCCTGATGCCAATTCAATTATACGCCGTGAGTCTCCATAGTTAATGTATACATCTAGAGAATTTGTGTCTAAATCAGATTCAATATCAACTGTAAAACCTACAACACCAGTTAAAATTTTAGATATTTCAGAATTAATTGCAGGCAACATTTTATTAATAATGTGTAACGGTATTCCTTTCTTTGATACTGCATTGCTAAATATATCATAACATCTATTTTGCTCTTTTAAACCTTCATATAAAGTCATGTCACGCTTAAGTATCTTAATTTTTGCTTTAAGCTCTGCAGATTTATTAATTATATTAACCTTTTGCAACTCTTTCTTTTTAACATCTCTGATCTTTTCATCACAAAGTTTAATTAATTCAGAATTATCATCAGAATCGTCTTGATTTTTAAATATTGCATCTAGTTTTTCGTATTCGCCTTGAAAAGATTGTAATTCCTTCGTATGCCATTTCATATTTTCTTCAAGTTTAGCTAGCTGTAAATTTGATCTACTTGTTTCAGACATAAGAATACTTTTCTTTTGCACCATCTGTTCATACTTGTTTATTTTATCTTCTAGCTCTTTATCCTTAACCTTGTAATACAACTGTCGTAAATCTGATAAATTTGTATTTAGTGATATTAAATTAGCTTCTTGCGATACTAAAGCTTTTTTGCTCTTATGAGAATTCTTTATGAACTTGCAAGTTGGGAATTGATCACCACAAGGTACATCTTCTAGAATTTTTATAGATTGTTTGCTTTGTTTGATATCCCGCTTAATTAAGTCAATTTTATACTTCATTTCCTTAATTGACAGTTCTAGATTGATTTGCGCTGATCTTCTCTCTTTCATCTCTTCAAGAATATCACTATTTAAAAATTCATTCAATATCTTAAGCTTCTTTTGTTTTTCCCTAATTTTTATTTTAATATTAGAAATTTCTTCTTCATCTTCAGATATTTTTTGTTCTGTTTTAATTAATTTATCGTAAGCTTTTTTAACATCTGATTTTAAAACCACTGTTGAATCTGATCTCATTTCATCTTTTAGTTTATCAATGTCCTCTTTAAGTACAATAATGTTTTTATTTATATTATTGAGTAAATTATCGCTAGAATCAATTGAATCTTGGGTTTCAATTATTCTTTGTACCCAGTTATTTTCGCCTAATGACTTGAATTTGATCCTAACTTCTTGTGCATCCTTTCGAACTTCTTCATATAGTTTTTCAAATACTTCAAGGTCTAAAAAGTTTGTTAGTATCTGCTTTCTTGACGAAGCTTTCTCCTTGATAAAGTTATTCATTTCACCTTGTGAAGCTAAACTAGTCAATAAAAAATCATCTGGATTACCGATTAATCCTCTGACAATTTTTTCTGTCTCTCTTCTTTGTTCTTCAGTTAAATCTTCTATTTCATTGTTATCTTTATCAACACGATAAAAATTTAAACTAGTCGGAGCCCAGACTCCTGCTTTAGCATTTTTCTTTATTGTCTTTCTATCAATTCTATATTTTTGCCCGCTAATGGTAAGCCAAATCGAGGCCTTGCACATATTTTTGCGAGTGTTTATGACGTGCAAGTTTTTAATGGAGCCTCGATCTGTCGAATTGAATAGTGTATATACAATCGAACCAATAATAGAAGATTTCCCTCTAGCATTGGTGCCAAATATACCAGTTATCCCAGGTAGATTATCAAAATTTATAACATTGTCTTCACCGTAAGAAAAGAGATTGTTAAATTCTAACTTGTTTATTTCCCACTGGATATTTCGAAGTGTTTCGTCTTGCCCAGTTAATTTGTCAACATAGTTGTCAATCATGCTGTCAATTTTTTCCCAAGTTGTATCATCTAGCTGTGAGTCTTTATAGAACTCTCTAAACATTTTACGATGTGTACCCGGGTCTCTTAAGTTTTGCTGACTCAGTGTAGCATTTTCAACCATTACTTTTCGTGGATCAAAAGTCGACTCAGACTTGAAAACTACTTCTTTCGCTTTATGATATTTGATCAACTCTTTTTGTAAACGACGACATTCTATGTGAGTTGCAGATTGATCTGTGTGTATTCTAAACCTTACACCACTAGGGTAGGATTTGCATTTAGTTAAAGTATGTGCTACGCTACCTTGCCAGCTTACTGTAATAAAAGGATTATCATGTTTCACAGGATAGAATTCAACATCAAAATCACTAGCTGATCTAATATCCCATAATAAAAATCCTTTGTCGTTACTCTCACCATAATTTTGCTGTATTGTTGAACCACAATATGCTATTGTTTTCGCTTCGTTTAAAAATTGACGTTTATGTATATCACCTAACATTGTGAATTCATAATGCCTAAATGAACTAATGTTTATTTCACCATCTAACTGCCAATCAGTGTCTGTAAGTGAGCCTCGTACAGCGCCGTGATAAAGAGCGATATTGATATCTCCTTGCACAGGAATTGCTTTGTTATAATTTTCCTCATCAAAGCAAGAAAGAACACACCAGTTAAATCCTGGTATCCCTATAGGGTACGTACCAGATTTCTTATATAAGAACAAGTTATCATTATCAAGCATAGTGATAATTGGTGTAATAGCATCCTGTCTATCCTTATTGAGGATTAATCCATCATGATTGCCTAGTATGATATGTGTTGGAGCTATTTCTGCCATACTAGTAAACCACCAGCTTAAATTATCAATAAGCTCTGGTGATATACCTTGTGTCTTGTTGTGAACGATATCACCACCAACATAGATGATATCTGGTTTTATTTCCCTACATTGTTCAAAAAAGTTATTAAAAGATTTTCTATATTCATCATGTCGCGACAGTCCACGCCAGTGAACGTCAGCTATATGTACTAATTTCATAAACCCTCGCTATAAGTTCAATACATTATAACAAGGGTGGTTAAAGTTTACAATTTAATCCATTTGTACAACAACATCAGTCTTATCTGCCTGAAAATATAGTTTATAACCGGGTAATAAAACCCAACATCTACGAAGCTTACAAGGCTTGGGCTTAGCTGCACAACCATCAGTTAACGTGATATAACCATCAAATGTATCAAGATTTTTTCTAAAATGATCCTCAACACAGTCAAAACATGTACCTCCGCATACAGTTCTTTTTATTTGTATACTTTTCTTTCCTTTTTTCCACACTTGTTTTGATCTTTCATCAACACGTGTATCAAAGTTATAAAACGTAAATGTTACATTTTTAGCTAAACCCATAAGTGTCCCAGTAAACATTTCAATATCGCGATCTGATATTGAACCTGACTGATCTATATAAACAGCTAAATTTGCCTGATGGCCAATTTTCTTTCCTGGATGGATATAAGGATATTTACGATTAATTCGTCTATGTGTAGATGATTTCTTAGCTCTTTGTCTTCTTCCAACAAATGAAGTTAAAACATTTTTCCAGTCGACTTTGTTCTCATAAGTTTTGCGAATGAGTTTACGTGTTTCCTGTGAAACTGTTCCCCAGGAGTTACTACGATCTGCTTCTTTACCTGCTCTAGCGACAGCTTCTTTAATTTCATTTTCAAGCTTAGCTTTTTCTTCCTCAGAAAGGCCTTCACCCCAGCCATCATGATCATCCATCCCAGGCATGCCGCAGCCTACACCACCTGATGCATTCTTTGGAAGCTTATCCATAGCTTCTTGCAACTCTTCATCATCCATAAGCTGTGCCATGTACCACTCAGAATTCTTGTTTTTAGGAAAGCCTCTAATAAGTTCTGACAACCTTTTCCATGCAGCATATTGGTTCGGATCTGTTATTTTATCCAATCCATTAAGTGCCTTACCCGGTATTAGACCACCCTCTGGTAGCAATCTTTCAGCTATAAGAGAGTTAATTGCTAAATCAGTTGCCATATTCCACATCTGGTGTGGTGTTTGTTTTCTAGCAGTACAGTGCTTAAAAATAAGGTGATAACACTCATGCTTGATTAATCCTTTGATCTCATCACTACTCAAAGATGCTAAAAACTTTGGGTTCCAGTAAAGTGCTAAAGAGCCTTCAATGCATGTCACGCCTGCTGTAGGTATCTGGTTGGTCTTTTCACGTCTTATTTGTCTTATAAGCGCACTAAAGAAAGGTTCTTCAGACATAAGATTAATAAGGTGTGGGCTAAGTCTAAACTTTGCTGCCTCCTCATCAGAGGCAGTATCAAAGATATAGTCAGATTGTACTTTTTCTTCACTCATAATAAAACTCCTTTTAATTTAATTATAACATAATTAGTTTTATTTTGCATGAGTTACTCACCTGCCTTAGCGCTGTTAATAAGATCAACAATCTCCCTTCCAATAAGCTTATGAACTCTCATTACTGTCTCTAGATTACCACAATCCATTACCCTATTAAAAAAGTCAACTTGCATTTCACCAGAAAAAGATCGAACAAATTCACATGCATTGTGTGCTTGATCAACGGTCCAGCTAACCTCAGATCGCTTAGCATGATCTTCCATTTTTTCAATCATCTCATTTACTTTATCATTTGATAATTTAAGAAGCTTTGTCTTTTTCTCGCTATAGTCATCTAAAACATCCTCAGCACGAAATTGCATCTCATACTTTTCTAAAAAAGCCACAAAAGAGCTAGATGCTTCAACACCAACAAAGCCTAAACATAAGCTATAAAAACCTTCAGGGGTTTTGTCGCCATCAACTATATTAGAAGGTGCCCAGTCAATGTGGTTAAGTGATCTAGCTAGGCGATGCCAAGAAGCCGGGTTAGGATATACCTTCCCTGGTTCGAATTCACCAGTGTGGTTTAGATGCTTAGGATTGTTGTGAATATATTCACAAAACAAGTTATCTACATCATCACTATTACGAGCCCACTCCAACCAGTCATCAACTGTTGGTTCCAGGTCGACTTTCCAAAAACGTCTTACTAGTGCAGGTCCCATATCATTGACTTGGTAGTTACCACCCTCATTGATCGCCGCATAAATACGGGTCTCAGGGTGAAGTTTAACGCCATTAATTTCACGATCCAGCACAAGCTGGAAAGCACATTGTTGTACCTCTACAGTTGCACGATTAATTTCATCTAAAAACAAACATACAGGTTGTTTCGATGCTCTCATTACCCAATCAACAGGAATAAACTTAGTTGTACCATCCTCTAGAGAAGGTAAACCGATGATATCGCCTTCAGTCATTTGTGATAAACGTCTGTCAATTACAGGTAAATCCAGCTCATTACCAATTTGGTGAAAAATATCAGATTTACCTACACCTGTTGGACCGGTAACAAGAACTGAGATATTTGATGGTAATTTAGGGACTAGGGTTTTGAATGTTTTAATATCCATTTGGGCTCCTTTTTTTATATAAATTGTAATATATTTAAATTATAACACTTAATTTTTAATTTTGCATGAGTATAACTAACTCATTCTTTGTATAACTATTAATCTTTTTGGACTAACTTCAAAACTATTATTGTCTGAAGTCATTACTGTAACATATTCTCTATCTTCATTTGCATAATGATTTGTTTTCTTTACTTTTTTAAGAACAACACCAATCCTGACGGTCTTTGTATGATTCTTAATTCTTACTAAATCACCAACATGAAAGTTCCACGTGACAGTCTTTCGCTTTATCTCTCCAGTATTAACCTGTTTTCTTATGCTACTACGTACTGCCTGCTTTCCTTTATGCTTTGACTCAGCTGTCTCGCCTCCTTTTTTTACTATAGTCTTTTTTAGAGACTTACGCATTTTTCTTGGTATAAGCTTTTTTGCCATAAAAAAATCTCCTTTGCTATATTATAATTATAACACAGGAGATTTACATTTGCATGAATATATTACTAAAATATTTAAGTTATTCTAATATTTTGTTTAAGTTTTTTCATTAATTCTTCAGGTGTTAATAAATCATCACCACTATAAACTATTTTACTGCCTTCAGGAGATTTAAATCCACCAATTTTAAAATTTCCTAAAAGCGCAGGACCATCATAATATAAAAATCCTGATTTATCCCATCCAAAGTTTTTAAGTTCGTCGGGTTTGATTTGTAAAAAATTTATTCCGTATGCCCACTGATAATCATCTGAAGACCAATTTGTATCTAAAAATAAAGTACCAATTGCTTTTGGGTTGTCATTAAAAAAGGCTGTTAAGTCATTATATTTTCTACCATGCGTCATAACAGAAGGATTACCTAATGCTTCTTTATTGAAGTTTAATAAATTGTGAAATTTATTACCGGTATGCATTTTTCCTATATTATCTTTCTTACTACTTACTTTAAAATTATTAAATCTAGAGAAATAACCAAGCCATTCGTCTGTATCACCTTCAATACCAAATTCAACAATATTGGAAAAAATAGCAGCTGCCCATTTTTTTCCTAATCCTTCAGGATTATTGGTAAACTTATTACTCAAAAATAAATAATTTCCTGCCATGGCGATATCATATTGTGTTCTATGTTTTACCCAAAAATCATAATCTTTACCTATGATGTTGATTATATCTTCAATTATATCATCTGAAAGCATTTTGGGTTTATCATAAGAAGTAATTAAAAATTGCATATCTTTCATATTATTCAATAATTGTTTTACTGGTTTCAGACTTTCAGCTGTCAATTGTTTAAGATTGTTATTAACATTTTGTACTTTTTGATCAGATTGCGTTAACTGTTTGACATTGGTTTTTGTAGCGCCTTTGTTATCTTGCTGTGATGCGACATATTCTTTGTCAACATTTTCTATGTCAATTAACATTTGTGTGACGCCTTTGGTATCTGCAGTATAACCAAGTGCACTTGCTAATAGTGTTGCATTACCTTTCCCGTCTTTAATTGCTTTAACTAGTTCTTCTTCAGTTATTTCCATTATTAAATTTAATTTTCTAGTCTTTAGAGATTCAAAAATATAATTGCTTTCTTGAAGTGTTGTTTCTGTTTTACTTGCTACTAATTTTTTAATTTTCGCTATAGTCGCTTCGTCGCTTAAATATGATTGCCATTTTTCTTGTGTTTGCGTGTCATTCCACTTACCAGAAGGATTATCGTGTTTGATAATTTGTTGTATAACATTTACATTTTCTTTAGAGTCATCACTAGCTTGTAATTTTGATATTTTTTCATTTCTTTCATATTCTTCTAGATCTTTAATTGCGTCACTTCCTATTTTTTCAGATGATCGACTGTACAATTGCTCTTCTTCTTTCTCATCATCGTCAATAGCATCTATTTCTTCTTCAACATAGCTACTGAATAACAATATAAGATTATGAAAAATATTGTTTAAAATTTTAGAATTTTGATCTCCTCCATATTCATCTTTTAAATAATCATCATCTGACAGCTCTTTAGATATCTTCGCGTAAATTTCGTCGGTATAATAATTATATGCTTCCTGAGTTAGCGTCATAGCACTATCTAGATCATTTGCAATTAAAGATCTTCCGATATCTTTAAATTTCTTGTATATTTCTTTAAGTTGCTCGTGGTATGCATATTCTTTATCAAATAAAATTTGTGGAAATAAACTTCCTTTACCTGATAATAATTGTTGATAATGCTCAAAAGCCTCATGAGGTACAGATTTTGTTGCACCTTTTTGATCTCCTGCCTTAGGAGTTTTTTCATCATAAGGTACATCATAGTTATCGCCAGAAGAATGTTTAGTCTTTTGTTTGTACATTGCTCTTATGTCCTGTAATTCTTCTTTTCTTTTTCTTATGTCTTGCTTGTGAATTTGTCTAGAAGAAGGATCTTTATTGTCTTTGTACCTTTTGTCTCTTTTAGCCCTCTTTTTTGTTATTTTATCTTGTTTTTTTTGCTTTCTAGTCTTTTTAACTTTTCTATCTTTACCAAAATCTACATCTTCTAGTCTTTCTAAAAGTAGCGTCTCTATTAAATTATTAAGTTGTGATCTTTTTATCTTCATATTATTTCCTATTTATTGGTATTTTGATACGCTATAAGTTTATTTATATAATTATGGCCTATTAGATCATTTATCTTAGCTAAGTCGTAATCTAGATCAGATAACAGTATTATTCTTCCTGATCTACCATTACCGTCGCCAAAAGGGTGAATGCATTCATAAACTATGTGTCTCATGAAGGGATCTGCACTTAAACTACACCAATCATTAACGTCTTTTAATATGTGATTCGGTTCACTGTATGGATAACCTGTAGATCTGGCAAAATGTGAAAAATCTCTAAATCTTCCCGGGTCGCCTCGCTCTAGAACATCAGCACCCAAGGCTAAGTGCACATCTTGAACTTTTTTAGGTGTATCAATTTTTTCGAAGTTTAGCGACATGTCAATTGCGTCTAGATGTGACCTAATATATTTATTTTCTGTACAATATTTAACTGGAAGACCGCCCATAAAGCTTTTTGCAGCATCATATGCCTCACTTATGTCGACAGGATATCTTTCAATTTCATTCGATCTTATAATAAATTCGCAAAGCTCATCTATATATGTGGTGCCTAATTTTTTATCAGTGTGCCTCTTTGCACAGTTAACTAATCGCTTTCTGCTTAAATGCGCAGAATCTACTTTAACTGCCTCATTTATCTTCATTTTTTCTCCGGAACTATTTATAAATTTTTTAGCAATATACTCACCTAAAAATCTACCAAATTCAACATCAGAAGGATAATGTTTTCCTAAATCAATTCTAGATTGCCCTATAAGCTCAGCAATGCTTCTAAGTTTCATTTCAAAACTAGGATTAAAATGACTTATTATATGAGAATTAAAAAAAGCATGGGCTGAATGACCGCTAGGATAAGAAGGCGAATTGTTATCTGTAATTCTTTCATAAGGGAAATTACTATGTGTATCCTCCATATAATTCTTAGGACGCGGTCTATTAAATTTAAACTTAAGATTGAGTATAATTCTAGACAATTCCTCATTTAAGGAATCTAAAACATCTAAATCAATGTTTAAATTGTGTTTATTTGCATAATTGCAAAATATCTTAAAAGGTTTGTTATTGCTAATTTCTAAAAAAGTCTTATTATTAATAGGATTAAAAAAATAACCCTGCACTGCCTTGAGATCTTTTTGATGTTGACTGCTTTCACTTTCAGGAAATGGAAAATGAGGCAATTCTGTCAATGTAATAGGAATACTCGGCCAGCTTTTTGACATTTCTTCTATGTCTTCAGCATCAGGATACTTATGAACTTGATAGTTTTCGCTAAAAAGCTTGCTGATAGGAATCGGCACATTAACTCCTAAATTAAGTTAAATTAAATTTGACAATATTAAGTCTTCATCTTCCTCATACTCTTCATCATACTCTATAGAATGATAAACGTCACCTATCATTTGTGATATCTGAGCTATTTTTGACTCTTGCCAATCTTCCAATTGTTCATTTTCATCAATCATATCAAGTAAATGAGACGCATATTTAGATATTTTTGCTAACTGGGGACGTGCCATATAGCTTGAACGTTCATGATCATCAAATTCTCCTGATCGTCCAGCTTGCATACCTATTCCAAAAATAGAATCAGGAGATATTGCGCTAATGTCATCAATCTGGGCATGCCCAGATTGAGGATCTGTATAATCTATATCTTTTTCGTAAGATGAACTACCGCAACCACAACTTTCAAATATTCCTACATTTTGCATACTGCAAACATCACACTCACAATCAATACTGTGTTTTTTTGAAGAACATACATCACATTCATATTCTTCATGATCAAGGTTGTTGATTATTGATGGAGATCTCGACTTTTGAAAATTTGAAACATCATAATCATAATCGCCCGGAATGTTTTTTTGTAAAAATAATGCGTCTTCATCCATTAATCTTTTTATCTCTAATTTCATTATCTTTTTTAATTGTGATTGGTTGAGTTTTTTCACCATATTATCTCCTAGAATATTGAGCCGCTATGAATTGTGCCTATCATATGTAAAAGTCGACTCTCACTTGAATAAATAGGAGCTTCAGAACATTTTTGCCTAACTAATTCTTTATCTAATGCACCTATATCATTTTTACTGTCATGCTGAAATATTCTAACCTGTATGTCGTAGCTACTTAGTATTTTAGCTATTTTAAAAGTTTTTTCTTTCATGTCCGGATCTAACCCTAACAAGACTGGTGTTTTATGCTTAACAATTTTCTGAAATAATTTATGTGCTGTATTGAGGCTACTACCTAATAAACATGTTGTATTACTCTGACACTTTATCATATCAAAGACACCCTCGACAATCATAAGCTCATTATCCCAATTAATCCTTAATTCGTCAAATACGATATCAGTCTTTTTAGCTTTAGAATTCTTATACTTTAAAAAAGCATCTTCATCAATAGCTCGCGTAACATAGAAATTTAACTTTTGTTCGTTGTCAAAAGAAGGAAATACAACACGTCTGCTCAAATTATTACTACTAAAATACCCTATCTTATGTCTCCACAACTGTTCTCTTGTAACACCTCGTTTTTTTAAATATTTCAAACAATCACGTACATCCGGATCTAGATTACTACTAGAAACATTTGTAAACATATTAAATCTTGAAGGGAATGTAACTGAATCTTCTGAATCACTTTCACTATCTTCATCTATCTTTTTTTCACCAAACTGCTTTAAAAAAACTTTAGATAGATCAATAGATATATAATCTTTTATTATCTTATAAGGAGTTTTACCTTTTATATTACAAACCCAGCAATGACATATCCAAGTATCTAAACAGATACTCAATTTTTTCTTTCCAGTACCGCTTCCACATTTAGGGCACTCAACTGATATATTCTTTCCTGACTTTGCAATTTTATATTCTTTATCAAAGCATGTGGAAATAAATTCAATTTTCTGCGTATAAGTATTCATAACGTTATAATACACAGTAAATTTTAACTTTTCAATAAAAAATAACTCTTTCCAATTACGTAAGCATCAGCTACATCATACGCCTCATTACAAAGTCTAGTTTTACCTTTGTTTGGTCCACTCTTAAGAGTTTTGTATGGCCATTCGATTTCAACTTCATGATTATCATTATCTAACTTAACCCAATCCCAAACTTGCTCTTTTGTTTTCTTTTCAGATTTACGATCTATTTTTAATCCAACAGTTTTTCTAGCTGTATTAACATTAATTGACTCAATTTCTGTATTTAAGTCTGAGTGACATATCCATCTAACTACACCATTGAATTGTGCTAGTGTCATCAGTGTTTTTGCTGAAGATAATCCGGGCCTAAAGGCTTGCAAGTTTTCCTCAACAACAACTTTTGTAAAAGGATATAATATTGTTAAATTAAGAAGCTCTGTTTTAACTCTGCCAGCTTTTTCATACATCCCCTTATGTTTACTAAGGTCAATATATCCTGATCCTCTAAGTTCATTGTCATCAAACACACACCACCCAGTGCAAGATGTTGATATATCGAGTGCAAGTATCATTAATAGTCCTGTTTTAATCTAAATAAATAGCTGTCGGTTTTTCTTTTCTTTACCGGTTGTGCTAGTTTACATTTCATTATAACGTTTAGATTATCATCGTGAATATTTACACCTGTAATATATACAAAAGGATTATTCTTATCACCTTCATCTAATGATCCTGTAAGCAACTTATAAGTTGGATTTGATGAAGACATAAATAGTTCTTCAGGACATGGAACGTGTACAGTTGTAACATGTGTAGATTGTTCTCCTTTGAATTCTATTTTATATTTATTCTTTCCAAAATAAGGCATATGTGGAGATTTAACTAAGACAATACCTTCATCATAAAATATATTACCAACAGATGCCCATTTTGCATGATCTCCGTCACTGTCTGCTCTATAAAGTGAGCCACGTCCATCATCTTTTAAAGTATACTTAACTTTTTCTGATGTACCTAAAATACTATCGTCAGTTATTGTAAAACTACCTGGATGAATTCTTTCTCCATAATATAGACTAGAAATTATAAAAATAGACATATCGTTAGACATATCGTCCTTTGTGACGTAATAGATTGGAAATTCCCTTCCATCTATCAAAGAACCTGATACCATATTTTTTAAACTTACAGTTTCATAAGACTCATTACCTATATCGTTTTTATTTCTGAAACTAGTTGATTCTCTTAGATAATAATTTGGTTTAAAGTAACCATTATCACAGGGAGATATTAAATTATTTCTTTTTACAACAGATGTTTGATTTTGAAGTGTATCTCTAGTAGATAAAAGAGAAGGAAAAAAAGAATGTTCTGCTAAACTAGCTGATAATTGGTAATGGATAGGTCTGGAATATGCATATCTAACATTTTCACTTCGGCTATATGAATCCATTTTTGATCTACCAAAATTAGTAGTAAAATTATGAACGTTAATATATTTTCCGCCTATCCCATGCGAAATATAAGGATTAGACGGCAAATTATAAAATGAAGGATTCCCTGTGATTATGTCACCATAAAGAGAAGGATTAAACAATACACTCCCAGGATTAATTCCCGGTCTTTTAGTTGTATTAATTAAACTGTCATAATTAAACGGCAAGTATAGATTTAAATTGTGCTTAACGTGCTTTTGGTTACCTTCGTCAAAACTAGTATAACGATATTTTTCTTCTACACTGTCACTTAAATATTTGCCAAACACTCTCAGTTCATGAAGCTCTCCTTGAAACTGGTTAATGTAGCTATTTTGCAATAGTGACGGATTATTGTCAGCTCCTCCTGATACAGACCTTGCAAAATTTATGAGTGCTTTATTTGAACTAAAAAATTTATGTACTTCTGCTTCTTTGCCATCAAAATAATTACCTACAAATGCGTAGGGAACTCCTGTCGTTGTTTCATTTCCAAAAGTATTTGTTTCACTTACACTAGCTGACGGGATTGTGTATTTGTAGTTTTTATCATTAACTCTCAAAGTCAATTGGTCATTGTTTATATTTTTACCCCACTTAACAGAAATATAATTCCAAGTATTTCTTTTAATAGAATTATCGTCCGTAAGATATATTAAGTCATGTGGGTATCTTCCATCATCTATTCTATTTGAACTCCCAGTTACTAAAAACGATGATGGATTTTTTGCTGCACTGTGCTTAAGTTGTACCATTAACCTGTAATGGTCAGCATATCCTTCGCTATCTCTATTTGAACCGGTTACTAAAGAAACAGCTAATGATGAAGATGCATGAAAAATAGTACCTGTGTTCATATCTCCATTTGCTGTATGGTTTTCATACCTTGGGTTGACCCAACAAGAAAAAGTAAATTGATTAATTCTTGGATGAGCTGTTCCATCATCACGAAAGTCTGTTAGATAGCTTTGGAATCCTGAATTGTAAACTAGACACTCTTTTCCGGTGTGACTATCCGGATCGTAAAATAAATTTAAACAATTAAAATTAGAATAAGACATGTCACAATTATTGTAGTGCGTCTTATAATATGGCATTAGATGATCTGCAACAGTCTTTTTTATATCAGCTTTTTTAATTATTGCTCTAGAACCCATTTTTTCAACTGAATTATCATTAATATCTGATTTCAAATTGAATAAAACTTGATTAGTATAGGGATTTAATGCTTTATGATTTTTTTGTATGCCTGAGTATATTTGATCTAAATTTGACGGGATATTAACTTCACTGGCTATCTGTGTCGCTGAGCTTACTATAGGGTGTACTATGTTTTTTTGTGGAAATGAGTATACACCACTTTCATTTGTATTAGAAAGTGGTAGATAATCTGCATCATAATCGTAAAATACACCTGTAATAAAATTCTCAATACGACTTTGCGGATCTAAATTTAATAAATTTTCTGTCATATGAAATAAAGCAGGTACAACGTTGGTGTCAGTTGTACCACTACCATCAAATGGGCTGCCTTGTACAGGATTACCATTTGCGTCAATACCGTGAGTTAAATAAAATAATGCATCACTATTATCGTTGTTGATATTTAAAACATTGGTTATTGAACTGTCAGAATACTGTGTTGCGCTATTAAGATCAGAGCTATTTGTATTTTTTACAGACAAAGCACGCTTTGATATTTTTCTCGCGCCTACAATACCACTTGAACTGCTAGTATAGGTAACTTTATTTCTTAAGATTATTGTTGATGTTTCGAAAAGACTTTTATCTAACTTTATAAATGACATCTGACTGCTCCATTAGAAGTCCAGCCTTACCCTGAATGTAATGTCCTTCTCTTCATTTTTCTCAACAGGCCTACTTAATTTTGCAACTGCAAGAAGTGAATCAGCTTCATTGAATAGTCCCACTGAGGTAACCATTGTAAAAGGTAACTGCTTTCCTTCCTGACCTGTGTCTATGACCCTTAAGCGGCCGTCTGTATCTGTATAAGTTGGATTTGACGAGAAATTAAATTCATCAGGTTCAGCTCGACAAAATATAAGTGTTGAATTAATTGCTGTTTCATTTTGAAATGCCATGGCTACAGTGTTTCCATCGCCGAACCTAGTAGAAGCCAAATGATTAACAATTGCGTCTATTGACCCAGATATCATTAAATCCGGTATGTACTTAGCATGAGCCTCTTCATCAACTGTTCCAATACCTACTTCTCCAGATGCATAGTCCCTGCTAGTTCCAGATCGCATTCCCGGTATTACACCTGAAACATGTTGAGATCCTGAAATAATCTTTGACAAGTCTAGCATTACTATGCCTTGCTGGTAGAAAATATTGCCAACTGTTCTACTTGTATTCGACGCGTCAACTATATTACCAACGTCTCCGCCTGTCTGTGATCTTTCAATATTTGTACTTGATCCAACGTCTGTAAAAATAATTGATCCACTAGTGGATACTACATCCAGCGTTGATCTTATGGGCTGTGTACTCTGTTCTTGGTATGACATTACACCTGTCTGATAAAACTTCATGGCAAAAGATTCTCTTTTAATGCCGTCACGATGAAATAATCGCTTAAATGATAAAAATAATGCTTCGTCTACTTTGTCAGCCGATGTGCTTGTCCCAAATGGTGAACCAAATTGTGCATCTGCACTACCTAATAATAGCTGTGCATATTGTCTATATATATTAATTTTCTCTCTCATCATTACTGATTTAGAAGTAAATAGAATTTTTCCATTAGTATCCTGACCGGTTGTTGCAGCTGAAACTGTATTTGATCCAGAAAATAAACCTAATGTCATATCAAAAATAGCATTAGAAGTCTGTAAAGAAAAGTCTTGATCAAAAACAGTATGAAACAATGAAGATGTAATACCTGGTCCAACACCTCCAGTAACAAAAACTTGATATTGTTTTCTTGTACTTGAACTATCAGATGAAGAGATATCTTGTGACACAATATTAACTAATTGGTTTAAGTATGTTTGCGTTGTTTTTATATCATTTGCTGTTAAGTCTTTATATGAACTCATTTACCTATACTCCTTTTGAACTTATCGACGTGTTAAATATCTGGACTTCTATAGTCTTTGTTATACCACTATTTCTATGTCTTAGAGTCACGTAGGTTCTTATAAAAGATTCAGATTTGACTTTGTAAAAATTAAAAGTACTAGTACTGCCTAGTGATCTCTTTATTGCAAGCGTAGGTCTTACAGCAACTTTAGAATTTGATGTTGTGAAGGGTGGTATCTCATATGATGCTGTACCATCCGGATATGTAAATTCAGCTACTTCACCGCTGAGGAGAACTAGATTGCTGTCAAGTAATATTTCAAAATTTCCGGATTGAAAATCCTCAGGAAGTGATGTTTCGTCTTCCATCGTAAGTCTAAATGAAAAATCTTTTTGTGTTTGATTTACTGTGCTTAACTTAACAACGCTATTATTAATCAAACTGCTATCTCCAAAAAAGCTAGCAACTGGATAAAACAAAGCTCCTCCAAATGTAGCAGGTGACAAACTTATACACCTGTATTTTAGTGCATGTGAACCATTAGTCAACCCTTCTAGTATCGGCGTATTTTTTTCAATTTTTTCTTTACCCACTGTCCTTCCGTACTGTTTGATAATAGAATAATCTACTTCATCATCGCCTAAAGCAAACTTAACTATGCTAAAGCTTCCATCATTATTAGCTAAAAATTCCCTACCCTTTCTAGTCAGAACAGCATCAACGATGATATTATTTGTTGAATGATCTAAAAAACCCATTTTAAAATCTCCCTGTATTTATAGATAATTATACACATGCGCAAAAAGTTTATATATTAATAGTTTCTAACTGTAAAACTTAAGTTACTTGGTTCCAACGGGGGTAAGCCCGATGTTGAGTCTTCAGACGCAATATTTTTGACGTTAATGTTCAATACACTATTTTTTTGTAAGTCTGTGTTAATAAAATTTATCTTGTATGCAGTCACTGTATCAGATTCTGCTATCACCTTTTGGGGTGAAGCATTAATTCCTTCAATTCTTTTCTTTGTTATTTTATAAACATCCGGATCAAAGTAAATAGTCATTCTATTTTTATTAGAAACTTTAATGGCATCTTGCACTGTATCATTGTTTAAGAATATATTTGGATAGCATCTTGGCGCATTTGAACCAATAACTACACTTGCATCAACTTTTTTAGTTTTATTGTTAAATTTAACCTTGAATTGTGTACTTAAATTAGATAACATACCATGCGCATCAGAACATCCAACTGCATATAAAAATTCAGAATTTTTATTAAAATCATAATCAAGACACTGTGTATAAGCATAAGTTTGGCCATCTTTTTCCAATCTTGTATAAGCTTTTAAGTTAGGTCTTTCAGCGCTCGGTGATGACATTCTTCCAACTGTATTATCAAAATCATAAAACTTAATTAGTGTATACGGATTATCTATTGTGTCTCTACGAAAAACTTGAAAATTTTTAATATCCCCTTGCGGATTTGGCGGAAATTCCCATGTTACTAGTAAAGCTTTTTGTTTATGATCATACTTAAACCTTAATGATTGTGGTGGTTTCGGAGGCTCATATTCTACACATTTTAATTTTTTAGTAACACCTTTTGATGCTAAAACGAAAACACATCTAAAATATTCATCTACACCGTCAATCAAACAATCATACTCCATTGCGTATAACGATTTAACTGTATAGATATAGTCTTTACCATATGCAATATCTGTATCAATTAATTTTGTAAAATTTGATCCAACAATCTGAGAAGGTAATATTGTTTCGCTCCCGGTAATCGGATCAAATTCTGTTTTGTCTATTAAGTAACCTGCATGAACTATCCCGGGAGGTGTAGAAGATTCGCCTGGTGAAGAATCCATATCACTGACGCTATAGTCATATAAAAAAGATGAGCCAATCTGTGTTTCAAAGTCTGCATCTGTGATACGTCTAGAATCTATGCTTTGTTTTACATTTTTATATATCTCAGACGTATACTGCTTATAAGCAAGCAACTCATCATTATATATAGAGTTTGGATTTGCTGTGCTAGCCATCATAACATTATCAAAGCATAGATTATTAAAAACTAAGTTAAAGCCAAGTTCCCTAACACTTTTTAGATACTCAACATTTCTTTGAGATGGGTTTATATGTTTTTGACTTAGCATTCCTAAGACAGTGTTGATTTGATTTGTAGTATCAGTATTTGACGTTCTATTAGCTGTATCATTAAGAAGTTTTCTTGTTGTTAAACTTTCGCTATTGTTGCCAGAATTTTCAACAATAGATAGAAATTTAACTTGATCAGTAATTCTTTTAAAATATTTTTCATCTAAATTAGTGTCTATCAGGCGTAAACCTGAATAAAAAAAGTTATAAAGACCACCTTCAGATAAAATTTGTGAAGTTTTTAAATTACTTATTAAATCTCTCAAGTAAGTTACAACACCATTTCTGCCTGCGGATTTTGCCATAAGTGGAAAATTATTAGTATCTAGGCCGCTTGTAGAATTTTCAGCACCCGGTGTATGACTAAAAGAAACAACATTATATCTAGGTGGAGATGAGTATCTAGATATCAATGCATCTTCTACTGCGTTGTAGTTTTCAAATTTTACATTGCTTATTTCATTGCTAGTATTGAACTCATAACGACTAATTCTTTCTGTCGCTTCAAATCTGTTGTATACGAAGTAACATTGACCGAATTCTGATTCCTTGATATCTGCTAAGGTCACGCTTCTTGTTGGAGACGTTTGATCTTCTGTAGTTATATCTGCAGGGATATCTGCAGAACTATTATTTGTTCCTTGTTGATAAAGTTCCTCTGTAGGCATTTTTTATTCTCCTGTTTTGTCATTATGAACCGGGATATGTTGTCGGTGTCAGTGGGCTTGTTGATGATGGTGTTACTAGTTGTAAATTTTGTATTACCTGGGGTGTACTAGTAACTATACTACCAACAGTTGCATTACCCGAACTAGAAGATTGCCCTTGACTATGATCTGAATCAAATAAAGCTAGCTTATCTGTTAGCGTTACAGTATAGTAGAATCTGTCAAGTGTTAAAGTATTTTCTGAAGTAAGTTGCGATTCAAGATTATCAGGTTGATCACTTAAATCAACTAGTATAGAAAATACTCTGTCAAAAGTCTTAGGGTATAAAACTCTCTTCATATATTTTTCTACAGAAAAATATAAAGATCGCTTTGCCTCTTTTTCAATTCTATATTTTTCATTAATATACGACTGATCATTCCCAGAGATGTTAAGTAAATTATCTAAATGACTTTTAAAAGCTGAATTATAATTCTGTATCACATTCAAAGACTGACTATTCATATCAAGTACTTGTCTTGCAATATTATTATTGACAAAGACGTCATCGTCAAAGTCTAGACCGGTAATAGACTTACAATACATTTTCAAATAAAAGTCTTCTAAGTGATTAGTATATAGTTGATCGATTTCTGATTCACTAATATTATTTCTTTCATCACTAGAAACAGACTTGGAATTTACAAGCAATTTTCCTGTAAACTCTTTGTCGCTGTATCTAAAATCAAAAAGTTTGTGCAATTCTAAAAATGTTCCAATAGATGAACCCGCAGGTAAACCTGTTGATACTTTTAGATCATTAATGTTTTGATGCTTAATGTTTTCTATTATAAATTTATTAATGTCAAATAAATAAGATCTTACTTGAATAGATTTGTCATTGATTAAGTTCTTCCTGTATAGGTTGATTTTAATAATTGAACGATTCCTAATTTCGTTCTTTGATTGAATACTGGTGTCACTTGTAAAGTCAGTGATTCCTGCTTCTATAAAAAGTTTATCTCTTAGTGTTTCTATTAGGCTATTTGTTATACCTAGATGCATAATATATTTTTTATTAATATCAGATCTAGAACTAATACTTTTATCTATGTACTTGTCTTGTGCAAAGAATTTTTTCATACAATCTATCTGGTTATTTGTTATATCTTTCAATGAAGGTAAATGAAAATTTGCAATTGATGGATTTAATAAAGATAAGTTTAAAAATGTACTTAAGTTTCTTTGATCGTAAGAAAAAGAATTTAAGTAATCTAGTTCTTCATCAAAGTTTTCTATAAAATCTTGTAAATTAATTACGTTAGTATGATCAAAACTAGACTCAGTTCTGTTTTTTAAATTACTGAAAAAATTTCTAATCCTAATTAATGCAACTGCAGATGTCAATAATCCTGCTTCACTATGTTTGCAACGCTCAATCAAGCTATTAGAAAAATCTAATCCATTGTCATAGCCTGAATCATAGTCGCTACTAGCACTTTCAGGCTTTGAATATTCTTTTAGTACGTCATACAAACCTTGCAAGTTATCATTATTATAATGAATTTCAATTTTTCTTGCGCCATTATTACTGTCATTGTCCCTGGCTCCTGTCCTACCTCGTGTCATCATCCTTAAATTTATTGTGTTGTCAAGCAATCTAACAAGCAAAAAATAAAGCAAGTAAGAACGCGAGACTGATGATGTACCTAGCGCATTGTTCATTGTTACAAATGTAGAATCATTACAAGTCAAATTACCGGTTTGATATGCTGTATCACCTTCATCAATACCAGCTGCTGTACCTAGGTCTTCTTTGTATTTTCTTAGAAATTCACTATCAAATTGTAACAATTTGCCTATTATATGAGCTGATTTATCATCTGGCATAATTGCATCACCAATTGCGCCTAGATTTTGTGCTGTACATATCGTTATTGATTGATCTAGTTTTGAACTAGCAATAACGCTTGAATTACCTACTGTCCTGGTAGAGTCAAATTTTGATTCATCCATAAAATGTCTAGGAGCACTATCAAATTTCCTGTAAGAGCCCTCACTAAAGATACTAGTATCACTACTACTTTCCCATTGTCCCAATTTCGTTAAGCCTGTATTGCCGCTTTCAAACCCATCACCAACACCTACAGTGTTTTTTGTACCCGGAATTATATTATAATACAAATAGTTAAATATTATATCTGTTGGAGATCGAACAAAGCTATATTTTGACTGACCAGACTCCGGTTTCATAAAGTCGCCGTACATGAAAATACCACCAGTAACTTCTATTTCTTCAAATTTTTCGTTTGGATCGTGAGAATAATATGCGTTTTTGTCACGCCGAACATCAGATTCATCCATCTGTTGCAGACCAGAAGGATCACCTTCTCCATAGTAACCTGAATCTCTTACCTTTCTATATCCTTCATGTACTCCTGCACATGTACCACCTGGTCCTGTTCCTGGAATTATATACCTTGGTTCTGACATGCGAATATAATCCTTAGACCCAATACTATTTCCGTTATACCACCAACAGCCTTGCTTAAAAAAATCTTTTTGAAACTGTGTATCTGAACTAGCAATTAAAAGATTTAAAGCAGAAACAAAATGTGTAACTGAATTATGATCAGAGCCGGCATTATTTGGTGCGTCTACCATTGGTTTAATTAATTCATCAGCAATAAATTCAAAAAATTCTCTTACATATTCCTCAGGTAAATCGCTAAACTCTGATAAACCGGCAATACCGTAATTATCTGTTATATCGCTCAGAATGGTATTTGCTGATTCTTTTATTTTTTCACATATATTAGCAACTTCTGAGTTATTTCCGCCGGATCTCAGAGAATTTGCTATAGCAAATGCGTAATCTCTCATTGCAATATTGTCTTCTGCAGCCACTCCACCATTGGTAAATCCTTTATTGTCAACAATAAGTAAATTTCTACCGTCTTGTAAATTTTGATAAAGTATGTTTCCTACATCTAAGTCTGACATACCTGCTTTGGACATGTCAATCTTAAGGTCATTATCCCACATATGCACAATATCTTTTGTTGTGTCTACTGGATTTGGTGGAACCATATACGGATCAGATCTAATAGTTTCGAGCTTTGTAGTTAATGAGTTATTAGATCCAAACAATTGTTTACCAATTAAATCTGCTTGTGCATCTTTTATATTAGGAAAGGTTATTGAATTCTTGATATCGTATATCATAGGAAGTAAAGCCTTCATTGTCGACTTTTCGTTGTACTGAATTAATCCATAGTCAAAATTATCAGAAAATAGTGATTCATATCCATCAATATGACCATTTGTCATTGAAAACGCCCTATAATGTGCATCAAATACGAAGCTTTGCATTCTACACTTTCTAGACCTAGATAAATATTTTACTGACGTGGGTGTAGATTTTCCGTTAAGTGTGCCCGGATTTTCTTCATTATCAGCATAGGGTGTATCATTTGATATTGCGTCATCAATAAAGCCTGATCCAAACGCATGAATACCCTTTATAAATCTAATCAATCCTAAACTAGTAGGTATTTCTTCACTAAAAAAATGTTTCATCGTATTATTGGCTTTTTGTACAGCATTGTCATCCAAGCTTCTATACGCGTTAATTAATGAATTATCACTAGTAGAATTTAAACTATTTTCTAATAAATCATCGTTAGTAATTACATCAATGTAAAAAGATTCTAAAAAAGTTTCTCTATTTTCTAGTAATAATTTTAAAACTGATACCACTCCTTTTGCAAATCTACTTAAGACATAGTAACCAATAACACTAGAAATATAAGGGTTGGTATCAATATATTTTTCAACAAAATCTGCATAATATATGTATTTTGTTGACAAATCAGATTTAAGTTTTTCAATTATCGCTAAGTTATCAATATTATTTGTGCTAAAATCATATTGAATATCTTTAAAAACTTCTGTTTTTTGATTGATCTCTTGTGTTATATCTATAAAATTTTTAAATTCAAATAATTCATGATAGCTGCTGCTTAACTCTTGCAAGCTTTCTTCACTCATATCTTGCAAGTGATAACTTTTGTAAAATATTTTAAATAATTCTGTTGTTGATTCAACTACACTATTTCTTATAATCTTTTGCATTTCAATCAAATCATGTATAGCTGTTGCTTTCAAATCTTTTCTCGATATTATTTTATTTAAATCAGTCTTAGATATCGATAAATTACTACTTGCTAAGCATAACTTAAATATAGGTATATACTCACAAATTGCTGCTATTTGTGGGTGTTCAGAATGAAAACCTTCTTCATTAAATCGCTCTCCAAACATTCCAAATATTTTATTTCCATTGTCAACAGATGTCTCAGATGATTCTAACATATGTCTTATTGTGCTAATTGCATTTAATAATGCACCAGGCTTTGTAGCATTTTCAATTGCAGTTTCAACTGCTTGAGGTGCTAATTCTTCCAACGGGACAGGATCTCCTAAATTTGGACCGGTGCTAGCACCAGGTATGTAAGGACTAGTAGATTGATTTACATCTTTAGGTGAAGGTGAAGTCAAATTTGCAGGTTGTACAACAACACCTGTTACTTTTCCTTTGTTCATAATAAGTTCTCTCCTAAATTGTATTTATGCATAGATATTTTATGCTTAAATATTTGCTTCATTGAATTTTTTAACTAACAAAGCTTCACCAATTTCATATCTTGCTGACATGTTACCAGACAAATAGACAGCTTGACCGTAATATTTTATATGGCCTAGGTAATCTACATTTGTATAATCTAAATAAGAAATTGTTTTTGTGTTTTCGTTGCCAATATGCGCTGATCCTACTGGATAATAGTCACCATCTTTTTTTGCAGTTATAATTATAAAATCAATTAATTTTATATTTGATGCATTCATATTGAATGTTATGACAACATTATGATCAGGTGATACGTATGAATTTGCTGCACTCATTGCGCAGGTATTGCTAAATTTATCACGTAAGCTTACAATAGAGATGTCTCCCGTAAACTCTTTTGATATTATATTCGGACTCCCTCTTAATGTTTTACCTTTTGAAATTGTCGCTTCAGGACCCACGCCCGGAGAAATAGTCCCTCTTTTTAAGCTTCTTTTTTGAAAAAACTTGCTTCTTTTTTTAGGTATAGCTTTACTTGCTGTCGCTATGCCTTTCTTAGCTTTGTTCTTACTTAGCTTAGTCATGATAGCTCTTTTTTTTGCTGAGTTTTTATTAATCTTCCCACCCAGCATTTGATTATCTTCTGTTGACTTAACTAGTTTTGTCAATTTTTCTATAGCTTCTTGGGGTGATATTTCGTAACCCTTTACTATTAAATCATAATCACAAAAATCTAACATTGATAATTTCTTATTTGATTTAACTTGATTAATAAATGTAGCTAGACTATCTCCGGAGTTAAGATCACAAACCTCAAAAGCGTCACCATTAGTTTTATTTTTAAGTACTAGGTTGACACCGGTAATAATATTGGTTGTATCTTTAATTTCTTCCAACTCTTTTGCATATAAACCCTTATTACTTCTATTAGTCAACTTAGATATGATCATCCCAGATTGTGTTCTACCGGTTTCAAATTTAAAATAATCAACTTTTCCTTTTTTTGGAATGGTTGTTGTAACAATATTGTTATTTTTATTGTTAAAAAAAACATCTTTTGGTGTAACAAATGCATCCTTTAACAATTTTGCAAAATTTGCTGTATCAACTGTATTATCACGGTCAATAAATTCTTCTCTGGCTCTTAAATTACTCCTTTTTTTCGTACCTCTGCTTAAGATCATTTCTGCTTGATACTCATAACTATTATTATCTTTTACTTGATTATCGAAGAATATTATTTCACTATCGTTGCGTACAGTATACTTTTGGATTTTAGTTACATCTTTAGTATCTTTAACATATTCCATTTTTTGCATTCTATTTCTAGAATCAATAGATTTGCAAAGAGATGTGTTTCTTCTAAGCATTTTTAATTCAACAACGTCAGGTGGAATATTACTGACTGTGATTTCAATCCCTGGTCTTGAATTAGCTATTTTATTAGCAATTCGTGTATTTATCATTACATCTTTCTTAATATCATTTTCATTTTTTAATATTAAAATTTCATTTGAAAAATTACTATAAGCAGCAGTTGATGTATCTCCTTGAATTTGACATGTTAATCTGAATAAACAGTCAGAATTTGTAACTTGGGATATTCGCTTACGAACAACTCCTTTCTTTTTTACTACATCTTGATCAATTTGTACAAACATGCTTGGATTATTAGCAGATCTACTGCTATCTATAAATTTTCTATATAATTTATATTTCATAATAGAATTTGAACTGTTCATTACTTCAACAGTAAGAAAATTTTTATTTTTATCTTTTGCAATATTTAGCGTTGGCATCGCGTCTGGAATAGCTGTTTGCTCAGAAATAATATTTTGTGGCATTATAGAAAATAATTTATCTGCAATTTTCAATCCTTTTTTATTGTATACGTTTAATTGCATATTTACTGATTGATTACTACTTATGTGATTTTTTTCTAATTCATATTTAAAATATAACAATTCATAATCTTTAACTACTTTTTTGATGTAAGCAAAAGGTAGACTTTCTCGTTTTGTCGGCCTTCTTATTTCAAAAGTACCTTTTTTTCCTACACCATGATTAATTACACTATTGTTTCCAATAATATTATTTGCCAATATTAGATTATTATCGACGTAATTTTCTCTTAAAGACTTGGTAATATTTAAATTTTTAAAAATTAATCCTTTCCCTTTTTTACCGGTTCTTTTTATACCTATTTTAGGAAGAGTTCCTCGCTTTACGTTAAGGGCAGATCTGTGTGTTGGTACACCCTCAAATAAAACAGCTGGATCTAATCTTTTTTGATACTGATTTAAAAATCTATTTTTAATATTCTTTGAACTGGCTTTGCTTTTATCTGACCCACCCCCTGTTAGTATTTCATCAGTATTATTTATATTAAGTGTTTTTTCGCCACCTTTACTCATCGTATCTTTTCCTACGTTAGGTAAAGGATAGAAAACTAAAGAAGATTGATCTATTCCCGGGTTGTTTGGTTTGCCAAAGAAAATTTTTGAATCAGAACTTAAAAACTTCTTAGCTTCGTTTGGATTTTTACTTTTTTTAATTTTCTTAACAACACTATTTGTCATTTTTTTTGTATAGTCTATTCTTCTTTTTTTAATTGTCTTTGTCTTGTTAAATAAAATGACATTTCTAATAACATGATCACCATCATTAATGTTTTGGATTATACTTTTGTTTGCCTCTCTATTTTTATTAATCATCAAAGACCTAGACAATTTTTTATTTTTTTCTGAAAATTTTCTATTAAATTGTTTTTTCAAACTTCCTTTTTTGGAAGATTTATCAAAAGATAAAGTCTTTGTAACCGATTCAATACTAGCTTCTCTATTAGTGTTTCTTTTTGCAATTCTCTTATTTGTATCATCAATATTAAAGTTTATCTGCCCGGGTAATAAAGAATACTTGTCAAGCTGTTTTGTTGTGGGTGATAATAAATTAGGATTGACTGGTGAGATACGTTGTCTGTTATTGTCATTTACTATTTCTAATTCATAAACTAGTTCATTTCTAATACTATGAATAATGTTAACTCTAAAAGGTAGAAAAAATGAATACTTTCCTTCTTCGATTTTTTTAACAATTATGTGATCTGAAATTTCTTCTGGGGAAAGTATTGATGTCTTATGTTTCGCGTTTAGTATGTTACTATCTAGCTTTATTCTTATTGTCATTTCTTGCTCTAATCAAAAATTAATGTAAAAATATTAATAAATGTGGGTAATTTACCTACACCTTCTTTTACCTTACCTACAAAGAAAACTCTTTTCTCTGGATGTTCCGGATTTGAATTATCATTAAATGAACCAAAATCAATAACACTCATTTTTTCGAAAAATTGTGAATTTTCTTGTGTTCTTATCTCATGTATATCTGCGAATATATTGTTAGTCATTGATGTATTTTTAAAATAAATAGTTTCTCTTGGTTTACCAGCTATTGCGTTATTTTGATTGCTTCTTGCTGCATTAACAAAAGATTCATCAATACTTCCAAATATAGATAAATCAATATTTTCTTGATTAACTGAATTTGATGTATTAGGCAACTCTCCAATTCTTGCTATTAAATCATTGAAATTAATAATTTCAGAATCATTGAGATCTTCATAGAGGCTTATTTTTTGCCCGTTTGTATCGATAGGCGGCAGAAATTTAAAATTAGGTATATGACTTAATTTTTCACTATATAAAAATGGTTGCAACTCTTCAATATCTTTTATAAAATTTAAAGGTGACCTACCGAACGGTTGGTAATTGTCAATTATAAAATCAACTTTATTTGAAGATAGATTAAAGCTTTTATCATTAAACTCTGTAGGTATTTGTGAACCTAATATTTGATTTCTTTTAATATTCTCTATAGAACCGGTTACTAAAGTTTGTGCAATTGTTGCAAAAGATGTAGGATCAGTTAATCGTGTGAATGTTGTACTATTTCTGTCTTTCAAAAATAAACCGGCACCTTCCAAACCAGAATCTATAGATATTTTTACATCAGGACTACCAAGCAGTCTTCCTGAATCGTCATACTCTAAAAATATCTTATCTGACGGTAAACTTACTGCTTCGAAAAGAAATCTATCTCTAGCATCTGTTGAGCCACTGATTACATCTTCTTCATAAAATGACTGCCCGTCAGTAAAAGATGCAAATTCAGGACGAAAATTACCGCGACCAAGCTGTCTACGACCTTCGACTGTTACAATTGTGTCCATTATTCGTGTTTTACTATCTAATATTCCCATGTTTATAAGTATCCCTTACCAAAAAAAGTAATTTAGATTATGCTTTAAGTATTACCCCTAAACCAAAGTCTGTATTTTCTCTTGACCCAATAAAATAACCTAGATCTGAACCGCCACCTACAAGTTTGCGACCTGTTCTTACGTAACCTGCTCTGAATATCTCTCTCCATCTTCCTATTACATGTCTTTGGCTAGCTATGCTATAATATTCTGAAAAATATATAGGTACTAAAATTCTTTTTCCAGATCTAAGTTCAATAGTAGGTTGACCTCCGCTACCGGCATTTGGATCCACACACCTACCAAATTCTGAAAGAGGTTGTACCGTGTATGTGGTGGCTCCTACAGAAAAAGACACAGCAACTTCTTGATTATTACTAACTTGCACTGCTGGAAAACTATTATAACTAGCATTTCCAAAATGCTGGGGTGTGTTTACATTTGCCGATGAATGCATTGCATATACGACGCCATCTGATTCAGAATCTAGAGCATTGTCTGAGCCGGGATCTAGCAATCCTCCGGCAGTAAAGGCATTCTGCACTGCGTTTGCATTAGATCCGTCAGTTATGATAAAAAAAACAGCATCTAAACTCTCATACATAAAAAGCGTGCCACTTGGATAATGATTCGAATCTGCAATTCTAGCAAATCCTGTAAAACCTCCTGAAGTAAACGGGGTTACTGCAGCGCCAGGTTCAATATCAGTAAAGCTACCAGCATTTTTAGCTAAACCTCCAAAAAGAGCTGCCTGTAACCAGTGGTGTTCAATATTTGTACCAGCAGGTTCATCTAAGGCCGGACCATTATTTAGATCAAAAAGAGGAAAATCTGACAAAGATCCGGAATCTTGACCTGCAAATATTATTCTCATACCTTGACATGTACTTGAAGCATCGGATGAAGGTTCACAATACACAGCTTTAGTAGTTCCGGTATCTTGATATTTTGTAGGATTCCAAGCTATGCCGCTCCCAGCTGATCTAGATGAGCCATCATAATAAGTACTTTTATTTAAAAGTGTATAGATTTCATCTAATGTATCTTCTATTGTTGCAGACACTCCTAAAGAAGTCTTACCAATAAATTTCCAAGTTAAAGCTGATACTGTCATATTTACTCCTTACAGTTAATAATTATGGATCTGCAGGTTCATAAGATCCGGATATAGTTACTACCAAAGCACTGGGGTTAAAAGCACTCATCGTAGCAAAAGTACTCATTGCCACATCAGAAACGGTATAATCTACTATACCACTATCAAAAGCGTAAGCTAATAAAACTGTAGAAGACACTGTTCGCCATATTAACTTACCTTGTAGTGATGACCAAGCAACTACCTGATTGTCTAAGGGTGTCGACCCTGGTAGAATATCACTTGTCACATACAAAGACCCAGAAATTATTGCATCTGACTTTGCAATTAAACTTCCTGTTACTGTTGTTTTACCAACTAATTCAGATCTACCGTTGACTCTCAAAGTATTGTTACCTGGATCTGACCCGGTAGTCCCAACGCTTAACGCATTAATTCTAGCATAATCCTCAACTAATAAATCATCGCCAACTTGTAAATCATAAGTAATACCTACACCGGTATTAGTAATGGTAACTGCCTTATCAAAGTCTTCCACACCATAAGAAGAGCTTAAAACCATTCCGATGTTAGTAAATTCTATCTTTTTATTACCAAAAGCGTCTCTGATTACATTGCTACCTGCGTTGATATCGCTAACTGCTCTAAAATTACCGGAAGTAACTAAATCACCTTCAAACAAAGAAGTTCCTCTTGTTGATGTGCCACGAGATCCAGCAGTGCCTCTCACATAAAAATTTACGTCATTTTCTACGATATCATCACTATTAGTGTCAAAAAATTGAATTGCACCTTGATTTGCATTGACATGGATTGCTAATTTTGTATTGTCATCCTTGACTATAAAATCATTGTCGTCACTATCTGGATTTATATTGACTGCACCTTTAACATTTAATATTGAACCATCAAATGTAAGATTTTCTTCGCCATTAAGTGAATCTGCAGCACTAAAAGTTGCAACCCTATTATCAACTCCATTTGCAACTGCAGATACAGCACCTCCACTACCGCCGCTACTTCCTATAATTAACTGTCCGTTTGATGCAGATGTTATTGTAATTCCACCTTGTGCTAGCATATAAGGCGTAAAACCATCGCTTAGTGTGTGTATATACCCTTTAATTTCACCGCCTACGTTTAAAGTACTAGGTAAATTAGATCCTGCGCCTATTTGAACATTATTTGGAAAGACAACTTTCTTAACATTATTTTTATTATCACGCTCTATTACTTGATGTGTTTTTTTAAGTGTACTTATCTTGTAAGAATTTTTCTTTGTCATAGTTTATGCCTAGTTATTAAACCCAATTATATCAACAACTCTATTTGCAAAAAATGTATTACTATAATTTCTATTCTTAGGTGTGTCTTCATCAAAGAATGGTAGAGAAGAAGTTGCATAAATACTTAAATTTGATGACTCAATTGTATTTGTTGTTATTTCATCTTCATCCAGGATTATGTACTGATCATCATCATCATCATCCACAACAAATCTTATTCTAATAGGCCCCTGCGTTGTTAAACTAGTTCCTATTAAAAATCTACTATCTTGAGACTGCTCTAACATATCAGCTCTCTGACCAAATTTATCACCGCGGTATATATTTTTTGTAAACTGCGGATTAAAATTAAGTAAGCCATATTTCATACCTGCAGGTCTTGCATATCTAGCACCTTCAGTGTTACTAACCCTGATATGCCTTCCACTTGCACCTTTTCCAAATGAAAAGAATATATCTAAACTACCTTTTAGCCTAGAATCAGTTACAATTGTATTATCAGGGCCTTTTACAGGTGCACCTAAAAAAGTAGCATTTTGACCTGCACCAAAATCTCCGGGGCCGCCCATTGACAAACTATCTTCTCGCGAAGATGCAACTAATAGGAATTTTTGACTAATTTTTCTCGGTATACTTTTAGATCTAGGTTCGAAAGGGAATTTTAACAACCAATCTTTGATGGTACTGTTATCTGTTGGTGTTTCACCTGTCATAGAGTATGATCCTTTTTTAAAATCTTTTCTATTAAAGTCTCCACCATCAGATATATTATCCAATTGTTTGCCTTCAGCTATAAAAATATCTTCCACGCTAGGTAAAACAGTATCAAAAAATCTTTGCTGTTTATTATTAAACCCTCTAAATCTCTGTATAGATGCACTCAATACATTTTCACCACTGGCAATAATACTTTTTGCAATAGATCCTACGCCTCCTGTAACATGTGTGTCCATGTAACTGCCACTATACTCAGCTTCTGTCGCGACTAAAAATTGATCCAAAGGTTGTTCTTGATACACACCTTCATGAACTTGTAAAGTTGTTAAATTTTGATTTAGTGTGTCATGAAATTCCTTGTTAGCTCTAACTTTAGATCCATATAACGTTACTTCTACAGGCATATCGGTTCTTAACTTAAGAAAAGATCCTGTAAGTTCATTTGACTTATTCATATCCTGATTGTTGTGAAGCGCCATAGGATTGTCAATGCCAAAAACTAATCTATCTTCAGGTAGGAGTAAGTAAGGTGAGAGAGTTTGTTTATCGCCATCAATAAGCGCTAAGTTTGAAGGCCTTAATTTTCTTATGTTTCCGCCTAGAGAATTAATTCTTGTATCAAAAAACTTAATTTTACTTAAATTAGAAGATAAAGCATGAAAGTCTGTTATGTCATATTCGTCAAAAAGTCTATTATTATCTGCTCCATCAAAAAAGCCTCCATAACTTCCTACTTGTTCGCTAAAAGATCTACCGGTGTATTGTGTTTGGCCAAAATTTCTATAAGATGTACCTCCTGGCCAATAATATTGGGGTATGTTTACTTCGTTTGCAGTATCATCATCAAGTGAAGAAGAAGGTATTCTAGCCCCTCCTAAAACTTGCTCCGTAGCTGCAGCAGGTATGAGTTCTAGCTTAGCCACGCCTGTCAACTCAGAGAAGTCAGTCAAGGAAGAAGAAGACTCTGAAGTTATACTGTGATCAATAGAAAAAGCAGGTGAATTCAGGGGTTGATTATCAGTAAAAATACTATTTGTAGATAAATCCACTATCTTGTTGTTATAAAAAGACATACACCCACTTACAATTAAGTGTCGATCAGAGCCGGAAACATCAGCAACACTATTCAATTTACTCTTTTGATCTTGTCGATACATGAAAAATACATAGTCAGCTTGGTGCATTGCCTGCCCTATCGAAGCTGAAGCAGCTTGATTATGTGCATCAGATGTGCCTGTATGGGTTCTTCTTTGTGTGTATGGAAAGCTAATAACAACTTTTTCTAAAAGAAAAGGAGCGTTGATATGATCACTCATGAGAAAGGTTTGACTGCTTGTAGCATAATATTTTGTCGATAGAGGCGCAAAACTATTTATATGAGGATATCCTGCGTTAGGCCACGACTCAAATGTCGACAACTTGAATTCCTGTTTTCTATCATTCTGGGGTGTTGGATAAAATTGCATAGGAAAGTTATTTGTTCCACTAACAAACTTATTTGTTGTTCTGTCAACTTCAACAGCAAAATCATGATGAATAGAATTTTGAGTTGCTGGGTCAATTAAACCAATTTGCTCCCACCTCTTTAAATTCCAATTATAATATACAAATCCTGTCTTATCTTCACCATAAAAATCACCACCAGAATCTAAAATATTATTTCTTAGTCTAGGAGATCTTGTTAAAAATTCTTCTCGTGTATTTGGTAAAGTTAATTTTATTTGTGTTTTGTCATGAAGTCTTGATTCAAAACCGGGTTGCGTGGAAGTTGCTGTACCCGTCATATAAAAAGCACTAGTTTCTAAATTGATTCTACTGTCAATAAAAGGTGAAACATTTGTGGATCCTGCCACAGCTTCGCCGTTAACGATTAAATCTGAATTATTTCTATCGCTAATTAGTTTTCTGTCACCTCTTAAAGAATAATTGCTAGTTAGATTAGGATTGACATTAGCAGTTGCTGTAATGGATCCAATAGTGTTGTGCGGTGATATTGCTCCATCTTGCTTAAGAAGATGATGTTTAGTTTTATTATAAGGTTTTAATAATTGTGGGTATGTTATTTCTGTTTCACCTTCGATAAAATTAATAACATTTGTATCATCAAAATTTATATTATAATTTCCTCTTCTTGTAGGATCACCGGTTCTAGAAATTGTTGGATATTGCCCGGACAAGCTATCAATTTTTGTTATAATACTTTGGGGTGTCCCGCTTGTTATTCCGGAATAATGGTCTTCATCCCACTCAAAAGGCATAGAATCATCTGTAACTACATCATGAGTCGTACTTGTTGTAGGTATAACTGTACCTTGATTTGACTGATTAATTAAGTCCGGACCAGCTATAGCTTTTAATCGATGATGAATTATAAGCCCGGAAGCTCCTTTACTCCATGGGTAATTTCTCTTTGTAAAATATTGAGATCTCATTCTCCAATAGCCAGTTGGGGGACTGGTCTTCATATTTATAGGTGATGTTGTTCTACTATATAATTTTTCAACTTGTTTATCAGTTAATCCAATATTCCAAAATGCGCAGTTATAAACATTATGGTTGCCTGTCCCTAAATCAAAGTGAGAGTTACCAATTGATATTCTGTCACCAAACAATAAAAGTCTACCTCCAGATATATCAAAATTTTCATGATTTACACCGTTTGACGTAAAATATTGATTTGCTGAATACTGTTTACCATTTACATATAATTTTGTAGTATTGCGTATGTCTCCCATAACGCCGTCCCAAGTAAAAACCCAGTGATTCCACTCATTTAAGCCACCACCTCCTGAAGCTAAAAATTTATTTACCGGGTTATTGATGTCAGTAACACATTCCAAACTATCGTCAGGAAAATATGCTCGTGATGTATGGTTTCCTGAGGGTTGGTTGATCCAATCAGTGTGACGTGCTTGAACGTATACTCCAGCACTTCCTCCACATCTACCTCCCATAGATCCACCTGCCACAGTATCTGTCTCCCAACTAACAACTTCTCTATTTTGGGAATCTAAAATTCTAAAAAGTACACAGTTGCTGTCTGCAGATTGCATTTTGTGCCAAAAAGAAAACGTATATCCTTCACCTGCTTTTACATCAATTGTACCCGGTTCTGTGTAAAATTCTCCCCTACTAGTATATCCTGGACTATAAATATTTAAGCATTCGTAACCTTGCCTTACTCTCTTAACTTTAGGCATCTTATTACGCTCCTATATTAAATGCTATAGAATCAGTACCTAAAATATTTATTATGCCTGAATCTGTTGCTTGCTTTGAATTCATCTTTTCATGAATGAATCCTACTGTTGATGATGTATATCTCGAACCTATTTCACTAATATCAATGTAAGGAGGTTCAATATTGCATCCAAAAATTAAGTCATTCATAGACGTAATCTGACTAGCAAAATCATACATATTATCTAAATAAGTAGCTGCCCTAAGCTCATCATAAGGTTTAAAAGTGTACACATATTCTCCGTCATAATCAATAGGTTTTAAATCATTTTGAATTGGTTCCTTTTGATTTGTATCATTATAAGGCGAGTTGTTTGTCAAGTTTAATTCTAGCTTATCGATACGATCAGTAATAACTATATTTGACCCATGTTTTCTCATTACATGAGGCCCTACTATATCAACTGTTATACCGGAAAAAAAGTTTCTATATTTATTATCTTCGCTATTTTTTAAAGTATTACCTGCAGTTGTTTTAAATAGCTGATTTCTAATTTCAAAAGGTTCTATTGTTGAATTAATTTCGAAAATACTTGAATATCTAGAACCTGAAATTGTGGGATATATCGAACCTCTTTCATTTTGTTGTTTATTTATATAGTTTTTATGATCGTATTCATTAACTGTATCGTCATAAACTAAAAACATATCCTCTTTTTTGATATTTTCTATAACCCCTAACTCAGAAAACTTTAAAAATGGAGCAAATCTCTCATCAAATGAATCAGGATAAGGAGATGTATTACCCATATATACAAAAGGTAAATTATCTCCTGTTGTATCACTAAAATTTTTGATTGATATTCCCTGAGAAGATTTAGACTCAAGATTTAATATCTGAACGTGTGAACTTCCTGATAGTAAAGTTTGGTAATGATTATCTAAAAGTGCAGGAAAGAATACATGTTTAACCCCGGAAGATTTAGCTGTATTAGACTTAACCATACTTATTGATAAACCTAGACTGATACCATTCTTATTGTTACTATCTTCATTATACTCTATTAATTTTTTAGATAATTTTGAGTTTGATACTGTCAGTCGGTTAGTAATTATTTTTTTACTTGTCATTTATTTACCTTTTGCATTAACCAAATATTGTCCCTACAGCCTGATCATTTGTAGATTCATCTTCTATTGTTAAATATTGTTTGTTGTAGTGATATCTTAAGCGATTTCTCTCCAAATTATGTGGCTCTACAATATAGTTAACACCTAAGAATACTGTTTCCAAAGGCATTAAAGAACTAATTAAATCTGTAAAGCTATTATCGAACCAGGTAAAAAACTTAGTATTAGATTCTAAGTCAATTTTATACAGAAGATCTTTAAAGTATACTTGTCTAATTTTTTCTAAATCAATATAAGACTCTTCAAAACTTTCTCTAAAGTCACCTATAGCTGAGTCAAATACTTCTAAACTATCAAACATTTTAGATATATCTTCGTTTAAACCCTTTATACTGCTCATATCTATACTAACTCTTCTGTCAATATGCGGTGATTCGTCGCTTGTTACATCATAAATAGGTGCTGATTTAGCATACAAACTTTTGTCAAGATTTTCTTTTAATTGATAGCTTCTAACTCTAACTTTGTCTGAAGATACCCTCTCATCAAAATTTGTTGATATTCTACTTATTGCTATTTGATTGGTTTTAATAACTTTTTTACTGGGCTCAAACATCTTTGCTGTTAAGTGAAAGCCATTTTGAGAATTATCGAAAATGTTTATTACTCCATTATTATCAGATCCAGTTGTTAATTGTTTTGATATAGAAGCATCTATTCTAATTCTACCGAAAGAATTACTAACAACAAGATTATGATTATAGTTAACTTTTGGATCTTTTGTTGCTATAGAGAAAGGATTTCTAATTTTTTCCCTAGACTCCTTTTCTGTAACGCCCCTTGTATGAAATTTAATAAATCCCACCTGACCTGAAAAATTTGTATATCGTACTTCATTATTCAAGTTATTGTCATTTAAAAATCGATTATTGCTATTTTGTGTAATAGACTGTGAACCTATAATTAAAAATGATCCGGATGCATTATACTGATTATGTGTATTAGAAAGCCAATCAGTATAACTTCCTTTTTTTGACTTAGGATTATAAAAACTAGCTGTTGTTAAAAATACTTCACTTTTACTACCATCTATTCTTCCGCATCTAAGAAAAAAACTAGAAGAAGGCGCATTTTTTATTTTATCGCTACCATAAAAAACAATATCATCATTGCGAACCCTTCCAAAACTAACATACCACGGATAGCCATCAAATATACTGGCACTATGTATTTGAACTTCTAAGATATCAGATGCATCAGTTGATGTGTGGTTTTTCATAAATAGTTTAAGCTTAGTATCATCGCTTTCATCTATTGCAATTAAATTACTTATCAAACCACCTGATCCTGCTGGTGAGGGATGTGTTCCTGTTACAGCAAATCTTGCCAAACTTTGCGTCTTATGGTGATCAACAGAAGGAAGAAATTTATAAACTGCTTCATATGTAAAAGACCCTGAAGTAAACAAACCATGTCTAGCAACATTAGATATTCCGTGAGGCGGGTGTTTTCCTTTTTGTACAAAATCAGTTGCGTTAGGGTAACCTACTTCAACTCGAGAAGAAGATAAAAATGGAGATATCATGTAGGGAGATGGGACGTACGTCCCAGCTGAGAATCCATGTGAATCTAAATCAGATTTATCAATATCACTTCTACTAGCAACCGATCCACTAAAATCTAAAAATCTAATTAATTTTTTATCATGTTCCCTTAAATCTTCTAAGTAATGTGCCTTAATGCCTCCATACTCTTTAAAATCAAAGTATCTCTCGAAATCCAATCCAAAAATATTCATTAGTGATTTCAAAGATCTTTTAGTCCCTTTTTCTTTTTGTATACTCTTGATATTGATTAACAATCTTTTCCAAATTTCATTTTGAAATTCATTGAGGGAAAAACTAGAATTAGTATTTAAATTATTAATTCCTTCTGCTTCATTAAATTTTAAATAATCGACATTTGAGTTTATTATATTCGGAAGTACAATTCCCTTATTTTCAGCAATTAGTTTGTAAAAATTAGGACTAGATCCTTGAAAATTTTCATATGAAGTATGAAGTATATTAGATAAATTATCAACATATAATTTCAATTCATCAAAATATTTTGCCCAAACCAGTAAGAATGATATAAGCAGTTGATTATTTCCTATCCTACCTGTACTTGGAAGATTTCCTGCTTTATATGCGTTTCCTAAACTTCCTGTTAAATTTGCAAAACCTTCAGTATGTTGCCCTTCCAATAAATAATGTTGTGGTATTAAATGTGTTATTAGATTAGGATTATAATCATCATAAAGTGATGCTGATACTAGTAACTTGCTATTTAAATTTGTTACGCTAGTATGATTTGCAAATAAAACATGACAATCTTTTATATTTTCTTTAGTTAGCGGACAGGGCTCTATCGATGAAGTTTGACGCATGATAACAGCATAATTTATTATTTGTGAGTGCAAATTATTACCAGAACAATCTAACACTAAATTATTTCCTGTATAACTACCTTGTGGTTCATTAAACTTAAAGTATGTAACAAGATCCAAACCTAATTCGTCGTCCTTGTATGTCGGTGATAAATAGTTTAAGTTTATTGCATCCTTACTCTTGGCGCCATGATAAAATCTAAATTCGTCCATTGATCCTGAGAATGTAGATTGGGGTGTAAAAGTAGACGCGTCTATGTCATAAGCACTCCCTGAGCCTATAAGTAAGTCAGATTGCCTCATTTCAAGATTGTCAAAATCAAGCATGCTTGATGTAATCTTTTGTACGCCGTTGATAAAAAGCTTAGTTATTTTTTCTTTATTATCATAAGTAGATGCTAAGTGAACAAATTTACCCTTGTCAATAGTCGATGATAAAGTTACAGAATTACTACCTGACATTAATGTATAGCGTAGATTTGATATGGATGTAGATGGTTGTGTATCTAACGCAATAGAAAATCCTGCGCGACTGGAATCTACTAGCTGGCATATTACTTGTCTATCATTACTTTTTGCAGGTATTCTTATCCAAAACTCAATAGACAATCCTTTGTCTAGCGGTGAAAAAACTGGTGTACTAGTTCTTTTTTCAGATCCTGCGCTATAAAGATAGCCCGGCATGTCTTTTACTGATATAAATTGATTACTATCTCCAATAAAATGAAGATAACCTTTATTCTTCGGAAAAGATCTCAAAATATAGTCTTCATATCCTGTTGAATTTTCTTTGAAATTTTCTATATCTTGTCGTGTTTGATCAAAGGGAAAAAGATTAATTACTCTATCGAAAGCAATATTTGTTTTTGAAACTGCTGAATCGAAAAAGGTATGATTTTCAAATTTAGAAAAATCAATATTCAATTCTTTTGTGCTATATAATCTTCCAAATTTTGATCTAGATCCCAGGCTATTACTCTGATTTTCACCCTTTTTGGAATCATACTTTAAATCTTCATTTGATTTAAATGTATAATTATAGTATGAACCATCTGCTGTTCTATTGACCTCTCTAACAATACTAGATTCAAAAATAGAGTTTTGTAGATTAAATATATTCTTTTTCATTTTAGATCCTAAAATATAGACTTAGTTATCAATAATAAATTTTCCTGATGCATCGTTGACAAAAAAGTCATTATCAAAATCTTTAATTAAAAATTCAAATTTATATGTTCTACCCGGGGATAAGTTTTTCATGCTTATTAAAAAATACATTCCGTCAGAATCAGATGAAAGCCTAGTTGAATTTCCCGATTCATCAAAAGGAATAATAGCATTGCCATTGTTTACATCTATAACACGATAGTGCATATTAGTATATATTTCTGATAAATTTTCCACCGGTGTCTTTTTAAAAATTATTTTCTCATCTCTGTTCTCAACAAAAACTCTTATTTTTACTTCATCATTTTTTCTATAATTTGATTTTAAATTCTTGCAAGTTACAATTATCCGTTCTATTGAACCATCAAAAGATGTTCTAAAGGGTGATCTAATAATTAAAGAGCTAGTTAAATAACCCACAGACATGTCATTTGAAGCCCATATTTGCGTAAAAGATGCAGAATTAGCATTTTTAACTTCTTCAATTAGATTACTATGATACTCACTAACTGCAAAAGAAGCTGAATATATTCCTGCTTGGAAATTTTCGCCCACACTATGTTGTGAAACAGAGTGTGTACTTTCATAAGAACCAGATTTAAGTACCATTTTCATACAATTCATTCCGGATATCGCAGTAGCACTAGTTCCAGATAAGATATTGCTTCTTATACCTCGATGAAAATTATTTAAGAACAAAGATCCGGAAACATTAAAAATAAAATTTCTGTGTATGTCTAGGATACTATCATCATATTTTACAATCAACCTAGGTCTATCAAAGATGTTTGATGCATTATTAGATCCAAATCTTTTAACAAAGTAAGTTTTTTCATCAGTCTCGTATGACCCGGAATAAGCTATAACAAATCCATAATTTGTTAATTGCCCGGAAAGAGAAGCGGATACAGCTTTTGTAACATTTAGACTTAAGTCTTCTTTTCCTGACGTAAAATATTGCTCAGAAGTTAAGTTTACTGTGCTGGTACCAGAAGGTCCTGCAAGAGATCCGCTAATATAAACATCAAGATTACTACCTCCTAAGCTACCAGAAGAACGCGCTCCGGGCGTATCCCAACCAATAGCTAGCCCGTTATTATATGATGAAGTTATAAAGTTACTAGATCCTATATCAGCAAAATTAACAATATCTCGACCTTTACCTTCATCAAAATCTTTTGCAAGTGGCATTGCAATAATTTTAAAATTACTAGGTGTAGTTTGGCCCCCGTAGACGTCTTTCATATGAATTTCAGCTTTAAAAGTATTGCTATTGATATCCAGCTTTCCTTGATTTAATAAGTTTTGTGCGTCCTTATAATCGAATTTAATCAATATTCTTGATAATTCTGTTGGGCTTGTTTCGTCACTAATAGTAGACTCATCATATAGTTTAAATAAATCTAAAGTACCTGCCAAACCTACATTTGCATCATTGGCTCTAAACTTATTGTTTATGATTCTATTTGTTACATATGTATCTTTACTACCCGATATTATTCTATACATTACTGTATTGCCCCTCTGATATCAGAATCTGGATATCTAATCTCAAATATACCACCTCTAGTAGGATATACTTTTTGTTTAGAAGTATTTTCCTGTATACTCATTCTAGTATTTTCATATACTCTTTCTTCAAGCATTCCTGATTTATTTTTTATAATTATTGATGATAACGAATCAACACCTTCTATATTGATAACGATGTTTACTAAGTCGGTTTTATTTATAGGCTTGCCAACTTGCATATTCTCAATGGTTAAATAGTTTTTTAGAGCTGAATTACATCTAGATAAAACTGAATTACTATTGTAACCTTTTGACAAACTAATGATATAGTCTATTCCTATATTAATAATCGATGCATCTACAATATCATAACTATCTGATACTAAACGATACTCATTGATATACTTAGATATGTTATCCTTAAGCGCATCATTAGCAATTACTAACTTACCATTTTTATTTCTTGATATGACATGAATCAGTACAGTATTCGCTGTTAAACTTTTTGTAACACCTACTCTGAATATTCTTCCAAACTTTGCCGGCATTGTATATATTCTAAATATTAAATCTTGAACATTTACAACACGAGATTGATTAGATCTAGAGCTAAACGTAATATTTCTTAACTCTTCAATGCTTGGTCTAGACTCACCTCCCTTTGCACTTCTTGGATTATTTACAGATAGTGAGTTTCTAACATTATTTTGAATTATTCCTGATGTTCCAATTTTAAAATTCATTATTGCAGTTTTGACATTATTTATAGCCCTAGGGCTAACGTTGTGATTGATTCCTCCACCGTATCTATATCTAACTGTTAATATTGTTTCTTTTGGTGCTAATCCTAAAGTATTTGAGTTTAATAAGATAGATGGATCTACAGCATCAATTTTAAAATTTTTTCTTTCTCCAAAAAGAGGTAGTGCATATTCAGAAGGATCACTTATAATGTCACTTGTTTCATACTCTGCTACTCCTGAACCAAATCTAATTTTACTTTTTCCGGTGTCAAATTCAGATTCTACAATAAATCTTCTAGGGGCCGGTTCTACTGATAAATTAAAAGCAGCATCGTCTCTATCATCGTCTTTGTTTGCTATAGCTTTAAATACTACATCATGAGTTAAGCTATCTACTTCAAAATATTCATTTAAATCACTGTCAACTACTGATATGATGCTTGACATGTCAGAATTTCCGAGCGTTATAGATCGAAAAGGTATAAAACTTCCAATATTAAACGTTTCTGAAGTTGTTTTTCCACTTGAACATGTTCCTGTTTTCTTAACTAGATACTTTCTAGGATTATTATCACTATCAACAAAATCAACTGCTAATTCTGCTTTAAGAATTCCATCAATATTTGTTTCAGAAAAATCAACATCTTCTAGAAGTTCAAAATCAATTCCTTCTATAGAAGAAAAGACAGATCCGGCACTTAATACACCTAACTGTGATGATGTTGGCCTGTAATTACCTAAATATAGTTCTGCATCAACTGAAATTATTAATTCAACTTCACAAAAACTTGGGCTAGCTGATCTTATTTTGACACCTGCATCGCGTATATGCTGAATTATATTGGACTCTTCAGTTGCTGTTTCTAAGCTAAGTTCACTAAACTGATGATCTAAGTAAAAAGACATAACATCGCCCACATACGCAGCCATATCTAAGAATACACCTCCTAACCCAGCTTCGCTGAAATCATTAATAACTTCGCCATAATGAACTCTAGCATACTCTAACAAATCTGACCTAAAGCTGTTAAAGTCTTTATTTAGATAACTTAAATTTCTTTCTTTTTTAAGATCTTTTTTTACATTTATTGCCATTAGATATCTTCCTTATGTTTTTAATAACTATCCTGCAATATACAATATGAGCATAATTTTTTGATTTGTAGAATTCAAAGCAGGAATATCAAATTTTACTTCCATTAGTAATTTGGCAAGTGGTCTATCAATAGTTGTTGTCTCTATTTTTATATTTTCAGATGTCAAAGTTTTAAGAGACACATAAGGCATGTATCGTTGTACAGAATTTTGCATTAATTGCATTATTTTCGATTCAAAGTCTCTATTTTGCGTTATCATTTCAAAAGTAATATTTCTTAAACCTGCTCCAAAGTCATACCTGCCTAATCTTTCACCAGGAGATGTTAATAATAAATTTTTTAAGTTTTGTCTTACTTGTTCAACCTGATTATAATTCATTTCGTATAAAGAGCTTTGATCATCTTGTGCGAGTGTCAAAGGTAAAGATATTCCAAGCGGTATTTTTCTTTCTTCAATAATTTCTTTTACTGTGTTATCAGTACCACTACCAAATTTCTTTCCTGAACTTTTAAATTTAAATTTATTCATTGTTACATCCTATTTAGATCCAAAGATTGTTTTAGATTTAAGTTTTGTCATAGGGCCTACTGGTGACTGTGTTATTCTTATCAATTCATCAGTTGTGAGTAATGAATCAAAACTTCCACCTGCTGCCTGCAAAGCTATATCTATAGTTTCCTTAAAAGCTTCTCCGCTAGTGGGTACTATCCCATTTAACGTTGATACCATTGTTTCAATTATTAAATCTACAATCATGTTATTTTTTTGTACATCAGACAAAAGTATATTTAAAACTTCTTCCAAAGCACTATGTATTACGTAAGGTTCGTTTCCAGAATTCATCACGATTTTCCTTGAATTCAAAACTATACTTCCCGATTCTTTTACCATCAAGTAAGAAGCAGCTAATTCAATATCGTTATGTTGTATATTTTTAACAAAATTATTAGCTTGAAGTTGTTCTAAATTTTCATTTGTAATTACATCTTCAGATTTATCTTCCTCTTCATACTCATAGTTTTTAGCTTTTAAAGATCTAATGTTCTTAATAAGTGAACTAGAAATCGTAGGTCTCCCTGCAGCAATAACTATATTACCTGAATATTCTTCTCCTGAATGAGTCATTGCGATTACTGTATTGTTAGATCCTTGCAAAACTAAGTCTGAACATTTTTTATTATATCTAGGAACTGCCTGACCTTCAAATTCTTCATTGTAACTTTTTGAATTAATTATAATGTCATCGTAATCTCTATTTTTAATTGTTGTTGACTTACCGTCTGTACTAGATGGCGAATTTGAAAATTTATTAAATATCGTTTGTAATCTTTTTTTCTTTTCTTTCTGTGATGACTTTTTAGAATTGACTGTATGAATTGCTTCAGTTATAGCGTTATTTCGATCGTTGTGTGTATAATTTACGTCTTCTACAGGTAAGAAAGATATTTTTCTAGATATCCAATAACCAATTTTCTTACCTCCCACATTATCATAAAAGCACCAGACATGCTCACCGGGCTTAACAGGTAAACAAAGGTGAGAAGAGAAAAAAGGAAAGAATATCTCAAGTGTTCCTGATTTGATATTTGATTTACTTATATTTGTCCCTATAATACTGTTACGTGGCATAACACTTACTAAATCGCTATTTTCAACTTTTTCAGGACTTTCTTCAGAAGTATATGCTTCAAGTCTAGTTACACTTTTTGTAATTTTAGTTTCATCTTCTTCTTGTTTTTTATTGAAAATATTATCACGTCTAATTTGTTCCTTGAAATTATTAATTTTTTCACTTAAATTATTCTTAAGACCTTTCCCAACTATAGAGTCATTACTTAAATCAACAATTTCTATTTTTTCACTTAAAAAGTCAATAGGATCAGATACAAAATCAGTAACTACAACTGTCTCATATATACTGGGACGACTAAGTAAGTCACCTATACTCTCTGTAGGGCTAATAATTCCGCTACCATGTCTAGCATATCTTCTATCCTTGTTATACTGCATGAACTACTCCGTTATTTTATTAAATATATCGTCAGGAGAAATTTCATCGTTTTCTTGCTCTTTAGCTATTAATTCAGCAAGTTTTAATATTTGATCGTTTGACTTAGACATTCTCTCAAGATACTTTGTCATAATAGACCCTAATGAAGTATGAAGAGGAACGCTTCCTTTAACCTGCATTAATAAATCTGTCAAAAGTATATTTGCATTTTCTCTGTCATACAAGGCATTTTCATAAGCCTCCTTCCAGAGCATCTTCTTTTTATCTTCAGTACCCTCTAGTCCGTCTAGAAGATCACTAAATTTTTCTATTTTAGTTTTTTGCTTTTTTGCTTTTGTTATTTCTTTATTGATATTTTTCGACATAAATTCAAGCCTTAATTAAAAAAAAGTGAAAAATATTCTATGTCAGACTTTTTTATGTCTCTGTAAATTTTTCTTATATTAGACATTGACACAGATAATTGTTTAGGTGTTAATCCGGAAATTTCCCTCATATAAACAAAAATAGCTCTTTTGTTTAAAAAGTCTAAATCATCAATGTGTCCAAAAAGATGCTCTACAGCATTAATACAAGCAACATCATTTGGATTACTTACTCTTTTTTTAATCTTTGTAATAATTTCATCAAGAATAACTTTATTTTCTTCAGATATAATAATATTATCTTGTGACGGTACATGATTATGTGCCTCTATTATTTCTTTATCCTTGCTTTTAAAGTCTTTAAAATTACTTAGACTTAAATTTCTAGTAACATTTTTTACTCTTTTTTTGCTTTGGATTATTAGCCAATTTTTAGCCACTACATTAAAATAAGAAAATGCTTTTGATCCTTTACTGGCATCAAACTTTTGTAATGTTTCAAATAAGAAAGATACACAATCTCCTTTTAGTGCTTCATAGCTATGGTGATTTTTTGCAAATCCATGAATGAATATTAAATTCTCTGCTAATTTTGAAAAGCTTGGTTGTATAGAATTAGTATACAATTTCTTTCTTGTATCTATACACTCACTTTTTTGGTAATCTAATATTGCTACATCAGTCTCAGGACCAAAGTATAATCTTTTTTTCCTCTTTCCTCTTTTTCTTTTTGTGTTAAAAGTTTTTCTCTTGCCTTTCAAATATGTCAACTTGTGCTCCTTCTTGTATTTCTTCAATGTCGTTATCTAAACCATTACCTACACTAGTCATTCTAGAAGCAATTTTTATCACAATATTTCTAACATTTCTTATTTCTTGCAAACATTGTCGAATTTCAATAGAATCAAAAAATATAGGTTTGTCAAGAATTTTATTAAACTTAATAAAGCTTTCATCTAACTCATCTAGAGAGTCATTAATAGCATCCTGAACTTCTAAAATAATTCTACCAAACTTAATTGCATAGTAGGATGTAACACAACACAACAATAAAAAAAAGATATTTGAACATATTAATCCTGTTACCATTTTTTATTTATTTCCTTCTTAAACTTATTAACTATCTTTTAAATTTTTAAACTATTAAAAAAATCATTATATAAACTAGTAATTTTTTCTTTAGAAAAATCTTGCTTAACTTCTTTACTTAATGATACAGCTATTTTTTTATGTTCTTCAATATCAGTGCAAACGTTTATCATAGATTGCTTAAAGCTAGATTCGATAACTTCTGCCCATTTAGTATCTTTTACAAAAATACGATTATCAACTCTAGATGCATCAATATTTATCAAATTATAGTCTACCTTAGTAAATTTATTTTTTAGAAAATCTAAATGTCCGGACCAATTTGTAGCAATGATAGGAAGTGATGAAGCTGCAGCTTCAACAAGCGGAAGTCCGTATCCCTCACCTCTTGTTGGAGCTAGTAAGCATTTTATTCTAGAATGATTGTATAAACCTGCAACTTCTTTTTGTGTCAAGTTTCCATGAAGTAAAGTAATCTTAGGATAATCGCCTGGGCGAATTTCTTTAATAATGTTTAAAAGCATATTTTGCGTAAGTTGCCTATCTATTGCTGTATTTTTACCATGAGAAATTTTTAAAACTAGACCTATTTTCTTATTATCCTTAAATGTTTCGCAAAACCACTTTATACCGTATAGAATGTTTTTTCTATCATCTTGCGGGTTCCTTGACGTTACTGTCCCCACCATTAAAAAATTAAATTTTTTGGCAAAATGAAAATCACTCTTTATGTTATTGTCTATTTCTGTATTGTACCATTCAGGAATAACATGTATCGGAGTAGACACGTTTCCTGATACCTCAACAACATTTTTTGTAAATGTTGACGGTACTATGACAGCATCCATTTTATTTGTGCACTCTACCCATTTTTGTGAACATTTATCTGTTTCAACATATGCAGATATACCAATATTAAATTTACCTAATTTTGTATCCCACTCATCAGGTAGTTGTACCTGAAATGTTACATCATAGGGTGCAGTAAGTTCTCTAGATTTAGACATTATTCTACCTACTAACCCATTTTGCAATTCAGGATTCAATAGCCATGTAGTTGTTCCCCATTGAAGTACTTCAACTGTCAAATCTATTCCAGGAACTTTTTCTAACCACTCAAATATTTGTCTTGAATGAACACCATATCCAGACTGTGTTAGCAAGGGTGCTCTAAGTAGTACTCTCATTATTACCTCTAATACTCATTAATTGTTATTCTTTTATATTTTTCTTTCCAGTCGTTAATTTTTTGAATCATTGTTTCATGCCACATATCAACTGTTTTTTGTAATGAAAATTCCTCTCTTGCATACTTTAGAACTTTATCTGAAAGCTTTTTATACTCATCGTCAGGCATGTCGAATATTTGTAAAAATGCATTTCCGGCATCACTACATGAAGCATAGTCTTCATATATGTAAGGTACAGACTGACTCCCTACTAGTGTTTTCATTGCTATGTCTAACGCAACCCCATTTTCAGAGTTATCATTATGATCTACAACTTGTCTTGTAAGTCCGCCTGTTTTAGCAGCTATAATAGGTGTCCCTGTCATCATTGATTCCAGTGTAGATAGCCCAAAGCCTTCTGCGTAAGACATGTTAATGCAACAATCTGATATGTTATATAAAATATTCATTTTTTCAAAATCAATTCTACTTGATGACATTAAGATATTATTCTGAATTCCTAGGTTTTCAGAAACTGCTAAAAGATTAGGACCTTCTTGATCAAAAGGATCTGTATGCATTATAAGTGTAGCACGTCTATGACCATATTTTTTTTGTAAACTATCTAAAAATATACTCCAAGAATTTAAAACATCACTAGGTCTTTTTCTTTTAGCATTTCTATTTACCCATATTGCAACAAAATGATCTTCTCTATTTAAGCCTAGTATTTCACGTTTATGTATTCTTTTTTTATTTTCGTCAATAGGGTGAAATAAATTTTCAGGTAAAGCGTGGGGTATAAAATTAGTTTTATCCGGATATCTTTCTTTTAACATTGTGTAAGTCATATGTGAGTGACAATTTATCAAATCAGTAGCTTCATAAAATGGATTATTAAACTCAGGATATGGATAATTATCCCAAACATGCCACCAGACAATGGGACAAACCTGATGTATCTCATCTTCCATCTCAAAAAGCCATATAAAAAACCTTGGATCAGTAAATATAAATATCAAATCAGGCTTTTCTGTAGCTAGTGTTATTCTAATAAGTTCGGGATTGCCAAATCCATCAATTGGCTTTATAATGAAATCATCATTTATGACAACTGTTCTATAATCTGCATGCTTTAAAGCTGCGCCAAATTGTCTAAAAGACCAACATCCTTTTTTCAACAATCCCTCGACTAAATGACGCGTTTGTGTGCCTACTCCGCTTGTTGATAACGCATGATCTGATAGAATTACGACTTTAAATTTTTTATCATTTTCCATTAATTACCTCTCATTAGAGATAATTTTATCTTATGATTCACCAAAGTAAATTTTTTATAAGCAATGTTCAGTATTTAAAAAGGGACAAAACTTGCAACTATTTCTATTTTTAAGAAACATGCCTTTTCTAACTGTCTTAATCATATTTCTCATTAACTTTATCCCTTTAATATAGGTCTTAGGTCCTACAGCAACTTTGACTATGTCACATATTTTACCCGGTTTTGCTCCTCTTTTTAGTAAAATAAAAGCGCATCTAACATCTTTAAGTGGAATATTATGCTTTTTCGCCCAAAAATGTTTATATAGGATCAACTGTGCTGTCATGCCCAAGTCTTGTTTCTTATCCCTTCGCCAACCATAAGCCCCTGCTGTCTTCCAGTCAATAATCCAGTATTCATGCCCGGTTCCTCTCTTTTTCGGAACTTTCAAAACACCGTCAATAAAACCTTTAAATGATAGAGGTTTATCTAAGTTCTCAATAGATTCGTATAGTTGTTCCTCTGCTTCAAAACATTCCCAACCAGGTAGCTCTCTATCTAAAAATCCTATTACTTCATCCCACATATTATTTGCCCAAGACTCCCATATTTCTACCGGTTCATGTTTATACCAGCCAGGCTGCTTAGAATACCATGTAGGGTTTTCAAATCCAGCTTTCTGCCAACTTTCTTTCATTACCCCTATTATCTTATCACGATCAACTTTCTTTGTCTCTAACAAGGTCTCACAGCCTTCGTGCACAGCTGTTCCAAAGTGAAGGTAAGGTGAATCTTCAAATTTATCAATTTTGTCTATATAGGTTAATTTATGCCTATAAGAACATTCTTTCCATTGTTTAATTTCTGAAAAAGAAATATGAGGTTTACCTGTTGGGAATTTTATATTTTCACTCATATTTTCTCCTTATATAGTTATACATAATTAATTATACATAATTTAATAAAGCTTTACACTGCAGGATTATAAATTGTATAGCTAGCAGTGATTTCTTCTTCAGGAAAAATGATCTTTAAAGACACTAACATTAAAAAGTCTCCTGATGTAATTACTTTGCAATTGGGTATATCACTGTGATTGAAAAAACCGCCTAAAGGCGTCCTTATTAAATTATTTTCAAATCTTTTATCACAAACATGTGTTATTCCTAAATTGTAATTTTCAGGTATTTTTTCAATGGCATAAAGACCCAGCCCGTGTATGTCTGATTTTTTAATTGTTAAGAATTCAGGAAGTGGTTTATACATTTTATTAATAGCTCAATATTTTATCTTCTAGGCTATACCTAGGCTTCCACCCTAATTCTCTTGATGTTTTTTTAATATCAGCTAGTGTTTCTCTAACTTCAGCTTTTCTTTCTTTTAAATATATTCTATTGCTAGCATCTATTAAATTAGCAACTTGGTTTATTGAGAAGTTTTTACCAGTTCCTATATTGTAAATTTTAAAAGAATTGGGTTTATTTATGTTTAGCATTGCACAAATATTAGCCTCAACGACATCTAAGATATAAGTAAAGTCTCTTCTTTGTTCTCCATCTCCTATTATCGTTACAGGTAGGTCTTCATTAGTCTGTCTTTTAAATAAACCTATAACAGGAGCGTATTTTCCTTTAATGGGTTCTCTTGGACCGTAAACATTGAAGTATCTTAGCACAGTAGAAGGCATGCCATAAAGTTGACTGTATAGTTTACAAACTTGTTCACCCATCCATTTAGACATGGAGTAAGGATTAAGACAGTCTGCAGGCATATTAGGCGCAAACGGAATTACATTCTGTTTGCCATAAAGAGAAGAAGTACCTGAATATATAATTCCCTTAACTCCGTTTAACCGTGACCATTCTAGAACTCTCTGTGTACCCACTACATTTACTTCAAAACACTTGTTAGGAGAGCCAATAGTAGGTTGAATGCGACTACGGGCAGCAAGATGAAAAACATAGTCGATACCGTCAAAATACTCGCTGCAGTCATCTTTACTAATATCTTTGATATGATACTTAACATTTGTTACATCCTTGTGATAATAAAAATCCTCATTTTGAGGTGCTGAAAGATCATCAATTACAATTACATAGTGCCCTAGTGAATTAAGTTTATCAACTATATGACTACCTATAAAACCGCAACCACCTGTCACCAAGCTTCTAGTTTTCATTTTTACTTACTGCCCCCGGTATGTCATACCAATCTAAATCTTTTCTAACCTGCTTATTCTTTTCCCAAGCACCCTTCATTACATCCGGTGATATCCCAAGTTCTTCTGCTCTTTTTATCATTGCATTCAAGTCTTTAGGAAAACATTTTCCCCCAAAACCCATATCACCATCATGACCGGGTACATCAATATGAGAGTTGCCAATTCGACCGTCTGTTACAAATCCTTCTAGTGCTTTGTCCCAATTACCATTAATTGCTTCACAAATCTGATACATTTCATTCATAAAAGAAACTTTAGTTGCAAAGAAACAATTTGCCATATATTTTATAAGCTGAGCAGTTCCAAAATCTGTCTTAATTATTTTTGTGTATGGAAATCTTAATCGATATAATTTTTCAACAACATCATTTGCTAATGGGTTGTTGCTTCCCAAGACAATTCTTGATGTATTAATAAAATCAAGTCGTGCTTTTCGCTCTGTTAAGAATTCCGGATTAAAAACAAAGTTCATTTCTGGATATTTTTCTGCCAATGCTTCTGTTGTTCCAGGCACAACAGTTGACTTAATTACTACAACTTTTTTACTAATAGAATCATATTGAGATAACTCTTCTGTTACGCTCTCTACGATTGAAAGATCACACTCTCCTGACTCAAACATTGGAGTTGGCACACAAATAAAAATAACATTTGAGTTATAAACCAGATCTTTCATTGAATGTGTAGATCTTTCAATATCTTTGTCATGTATTAATATATCATCAGTATGAAGAAGAAATCCGTGAAGTATTGCGCCGCCAACAAATCCATTTCCTATTATTCCAATTTTCATAATTTCTTCTCAACTTTTTTTCTGCCTTTTATGCACTTATTACACGGTTTAATATCAGATCTTTTTCCTTGTGACAAAATTTTTGTTGCAATTTTCATTTTTTCCCCATACCATATTTCACTTAAAGAATTATTATTTACATTCCCTAGAGAGTATTGAACTGATGCATCTTCGCAACAAATTGGAACTTCTCCATCATATCGTATGTTCATTTTTGAATGAATTTTTTTACAATCAAAATTTAAAGGTACTTGATTATATAAATTAGATGTTTTATTTGCTTTTCCTGCTTGTACTAATCCTGCCCGATCCCCAAAAGATAAATATTCTGCATATAGTTTGTATTTATTTCTTGAAACTTTTAAAGAGTCAAGATAGTTATTCCAAAAATTTATTAATTTTATTGCGCCCTTATTGTCTTTATAGTCATACAGCGATATGTTAACTGAAATATTTTTTTTAAACAGCTCTTTAGCATATTTTTCATCTTTTTTAATTTTATCACCATTAGTTATAAGCAACATATCTGTTTTAATTTTATCTGCATAATCAATAAAATCAAATAATCTTTCATCTAATGTCGGTTCATTATAAAATATAAAACTAACTTTTGCATCAAATCCTTGCAATTTATTTTGATCTAAAATACTATATACTAAATCACTCGGCATATGTTTATTTATTAATTTTTTTCTGCCTTTTTCGTTTACGACCCACCTAGTCGAATCAATACCTCTTGGGCAGAATACACATCGTCTATTGCAATCTGAATTAATTTCTATTCTTAAATTTTTAAATTTATTTATTATCATATATGTTTCTCAAAGAAGAATTTCTTAAACGATTCTTTTCCCCTCTAATTGACGGGCATTTATTATTAGTCTGATGTATTAGATCGTAAAAAATAATCATACACATCACTTCTACAGTATGAAAATATTCACACTCATAGCTCATTTCATCAATTTCGGACTTTAAAATTTCTGATTTTTGTCCAGAAACCATAAAGGTAGCAATCCCTAGATTGTCTGCCCAGTGTAAAGCATTAATAACATTAGTCGAATTTCCAGAGCAAGACATTCCAATTATTAAACAGTCTGCTGGGTTTTCAATTAATGCTATAGTTTCAAGCCACCTTACAAATAAGTGCTCAAATCCATGATCGTTTGCATTAGAAGTAATAAATCCAACGCTATCAAAAGAATATACTGACTTATCTGGAATCAATCTTGAAAGATCTGTTGCCATGTGGCTTGCTACGTAGTGAAGACCCCCATTTCCAAGAAGGAATATTTTTTTTGCTTTTTGAACCTTGCTGCGTAGTATATCATAGTCTTTAGATGCAATTGCATCTCGACACCGTTGCTCAATATTTTCAAAATCGATTTTCATTTAATTTCCTCTAAAGTTTTTCTAATTATATCAACACCTTTAAGTATTGTATAATCGTTTATTGACAATGCAGGCCTAAGTCTTATTGATTTTTTTCCTGTTTTATTAGATAAAAATCCATTACTATAAAGCCTGTCAAAAAAGATGTCTCGTTTTTCTGAACTATTCAGATCAAAGCCGACTATTAAACCTTTTCCTCTTGGGTTTTCAATTCCTTTTATTTTTTTTAAATTATTCAATAACGTATCGCCTCTTTCTTTTGCATTTTTGACAATATTATACCTATTATAAGCTTTAATGATATATTTACATCTTATCATGTCCAATACGTTGCCATCCCAAGTTGCTTCTAGTCTTGTTATCGAGTCTCGATTAAAAATTCCACTGTATTTATTATTTACCATAATTCCAGAAAGCTGTGTTTTTTTCCCAAAAATAACAATATCAGGATTAATTCCTGTATGTTGATAATACCATAATTTGCCAGTTCCGCCAAATCCGACTTGAATCTCATCAAATACTAAAGGAATATTATACTTGTCACAGAGATATCTCAAGCCAACAAAGAACGCTGTTTCATGATGGATATCACCAGCACTACACTGAATCGGTTCGACTAAGACACATGTCACAAAGTTTCGTTTTAGATAGTGCTCAACCTCATTAAGTTCACAATTTAGCTTTGTTGAAAAATCTTGTGGTAACCCACTAAGCTTATTATTCGCCGGCCAAAAGCGATCAGTTACAAATCCGCTTAGACTATTGATTCCATGAAAGCTATTTTTAAATGATACAATATTTGGGTTTTTATATCCTGATTTATGAATGCATGTTTTAATTGCAGCTTCTACAGCCAGCGCACCTGTACATGCATAATGAAAGTTTTTATAATAATTGTCGTTTACAAACTTAACAAACTCTTTATCAAAGTCAATAGTCTCTTTAGAAATAAATTCACAATTATTGAGCTTAAATGTCGATGCTGTTAATATTTCTGTTTTAAATTCTTCTGTTTTAAATACCTTATGATTATAGCCAAGCGGAAGGGAAGCATACATTCCAAAAAAATCCAAATACTTTCTTTGAGTTCTATTATCAAAAAGATAAGATCCGGATGATTTTTTAAAATTAACGTCAATATTAAATTTACTGTTCCTAGCTATATTTTTCATTATTGTCTCTAAAAAATTCTAAAATTATTTGCTTTAAGTTTTCTTTGTCATTTATTTTATGAATAAAAAGTCGACCAAAATCAGAAGCTAAAATGCAAATAATTGAATTGTCTATATTTTTCTTATCTTTTGATAAAAGTGTCATATAATCATCTATTCTTCCAGATAGATTAAATTTAGGTTTGTTTTTAGTCAAAATACGACGTAGCATGGTAAATTTATCTAGATTTAAAAAACCCAACTTGTAAGAGATGTAATTTGCTAAGTCCATTCCTAATGTTACTGCTTGACCATGCGGGACGCTGTAGTTGCTTAACGATTCAATAGCATGGCCAAAAGTATGACCGTAATTAAACACACGCCTTTGACCGGTATCAAACTCATCCTTCTGGATCATTATTTTTTTAATTTTTAAACTTTCCTGTATATGTGATGTTAACGCTGATCGGTCTGTCAAAATATTATTATATTTTTTTTCAATTTCAAAAGTTTTTGGATTACCATCATAAATATAATAGTGAAGAATCTCACCAATACCGGATTTTATTTCTGATTTTTTCAAAGTATTTAAAAAGTTTACATTGCAAACAACTTCTTTTGGTGGATAAAATGTTCCAACTAAATTTTTTATATTTAGAAAGTTTATCGATGTTTTGCTTCCAATGCAGCTGTCTGCTTGAGACAACAAGGTAGTAGGATAAAAAGACCAGCTTATACCTCTAAATATAATTGATGCAATAAATCCCGTTATATCCTGTATGATTCCACCTCCAATCGCAACTAGCTCATGATTTTTTTTTATACCTTTTGATATCAATGTGGACATCAAATCTTGACAAAACTTTAGTGACTTGTTTTTTTCATTTGCCTCAATTACAATAACTTTATTAGGATCTAATCCCAATACTATTGCAGGATAGAGTTTACTAACATTGGCATCAATCAAAACAAAAGAACATTTTTTTAACTTGATATCAGAATTATCAAATTTAACCTTATATTTTCCTCTATGTGAGTTAATTGTAAGATTAGACACTTGTAAAGCCTCCATCAACAACAATGTTTTGCCCGGAGATGTAGCTATTAAGGTCACTACACATAAACAATACTACACTTGAGATATCTCTTGGCTTAGCCATCCTGCCTATTGGAATTGTTTTTACAATTTTATCCATTTCAGTTTGACTAAGTATTCTTTTTGTTAAGTCTGTAAGTGTAAACCCAGGAGATACTGAATTTACAAGAATGTTGTACTTTGCTAATTCAGCAGCTGTAGAAACTGTGAGACCTACTATTCCAAACTTACTAGAAGAATAGGCAGCTCTTTTTTCTTTACCTACAACACCCCATATTGATGCGATATTTACAACTCTTCCATACTTTTTATTTTTCATATTTTTACAAATTGCCTTTAAAATTTTGAAAGGTACTGTTAAGTTAACATTAATAATGTCGTCCCAATTAACTAGATTGATTTCTGATATGTTTGCTATTGAATTAATTCCTGCATTATTTATGCATATATCGATTTTCTTTTTTTCTATTTTCTTAAGAAAATTATTTGTACTATTCTTATCTAAAAAATCGACACAAATTTTTTCAAAATCACTACTAAGTAATTTCAAGGACATGTCATTTGTTCCTGTTGCTATAACGTGTGCACCTGCATTAAGTAGATCATTTGCAATTCTATTTCCTATTCCGCGGGTTGCCCCTGTTACTAGTACTACCTTACCTTTAAAACATAGTTCCATTAAGTAACCTTTGCGGTTGGGTACACATGTGCAACATCTTCTCTACTGACTGCAAGCCTAATTGCAGGTTTTTTACCAGTAGCCTCAATTCTATGAGTAACTCCTTTTTCAATAAAAACAATATCATCTTTTTTTATTTTTTTTACAACCCCATCTATTTCCCAGTTCCATTCACCATCAATTATGTACCACCATTCATTCCAGTTTGGATGATAGTGGGTTCGATTTCCTTCACCAGGGAGTTGGTGAATTATTGTAGCACTATTATTTTCTGTATTTACTACCCTGTGACTCCAGCTTTTTAATTGATTATTTTTTAGTCTTATATTGTTTATATTGACTATTTCCTTGTTGCAATCATTCAAATTATTAAACTCAATACCATCTTTTGAAAGTATTGATTGAACATCTACTTCAGAATGTATTGAATTATAAAATTGTTTTTTAAACGGTTCATTTTTTTTCAAATGTCTTGCTATAGTTTCTGCCAATTGGAAATCCTCTTCGTTGTCGATGTCAATAGTAGAATATCCTTTTAATACAAAAAATTCTTTTTTTCCTCTCGGACAATGATACGCTGCTGAATATCTTTTCATATTTTCAATATAATTTATCTTGTTCCATAACATCAAAGAACATGCATATGATTGTACCGGGGTAACATCTTGCGAGGGTGGGCTAATTTTTTCAGGATCAAAGTTTACTGGATTATTTTTATATACGCATTCTATTTGATGATTTGATGTTGAAATTAATGCATCTAATTTTTTTTCTATACCTGTTTCTACAAAATCTTTTATTTCTTCTGACGTAATGAAAGGTGAAGTAGGTAAAACTTGGACCAATATGTCACAATCAATATTTTCCAAAAACTCTAGTGCAAATTCATCATTTGTTGCATTATCAGACGCCATATACTCTGACCTTTTAAAGAAACTCACATTTGTTTCTTTTGCAATTTTTTTTAAAACATTGGATTCTGAATTTATGTATATACTGTCAAAACATTTTGATTTTTTTGCAGCATTTATAGCATATGTTATAAGTGGTTTATTATTTAATAATCTTATATTTTTTTTTGGAACTCTTTTACTTCCTAATCTTGCAGGTATCATACAGACAACTTTCATTAAATGCCTCCTTTATCTATAGTTTACTACAATAATCTGCTATTTTACAAGAAATATTTGAATTTAAATTTTTTATTTCATTTTTTAAATCTGATTTAATTATTTTATTAAATTTTTCCCAGCCTGATTTTGTTTTTAGATCTATTATGTTTGCCGAATACTTTTCTTTAAAAAATTTATCAATTACATGAAGCCTTGACCTAGCGCCTTCTGTAAGTAAAATAAAAGTATTTTTGTTTATTTCTATTAAGTCAAAAAATGCAAAACAGTCATTAATTATCAGGCAAATATTTGCATCATAAGACTCGGAATACATACATGATGGGAAATTTAAATCTTTTTCATAAATTATATCTGGTTTATTATTACAAAATTCTAAAGGGCTAGCATATTCATTTTCTTTCGGGTATCCTTTTTCTCTTTTTTTCCAAATAATTTTAAAATTATTTTTCTTTAGCAAGTATATTATTTTATCGCACTGCTTAGCTATTAGCATGGAGTCTTTTATATTTTTACTATTCATTCTCAAATAAGATTCTGGGATAAAACATGATTTTTCTAATTTGTTATTAGTGTTATTTTTATGATAGTTTAAATGATCTAAAAATATATTTCCAAAGTACTTACTATTTATTCCTTTGAAGTATTTTTTGTAATTATCTCTTTTTAATATTGCTAAATCGACTTTTATTTTAGAGTTAAAAATATTTTTTGATTCATACCACCATGTAAAACAAATCACTTTTGATTCTTTTGCAATCGATGGAAACCAATGTGGATATTTTGGTGAAGTTTCTTGAATATAGACTATCTTTGGTTTTAAATCATTGTAATCTTTTAAATATTTTAATTGATCATCTTTTCTGTAAAAAGATATTTTTGGTAAAACCAAATTTAATTCTTTGCATTTTTTTTTAAAAAAAAGAAATATTTCTTCAAAGGAATAGTCTCTAAGCTGTCTTTTCTTAAAGACACAATCAAAAAAACATAGCCAACATTTTTCTTTTTTTTCAAGATAATGAAATATTAAAGGAAACATATCTTGAAAATTTGCTGGACTAAAAATATAGAATGATATCATTTTTCCTCTTCAGTAATGCATGTTATATCACATCTATTTTTTATGAACTTTACTATATCATAAGTGTTTACATGTGTGTCAAATGTATGAGCAATTTTCCATTTTTCATAGCCTTTGTTCATATATTTTTTTCTTATTGAATTTTTAATATCTACTAAAGTCATAGGTGAACTAGGATTTTTAATAGGCGTAAATTCTTTATAATTTGGCTCTTCAAGGTTTAAAATAATAACACACATTTCTTTTCCTGATTTTTCAATATCATGCGCTTTTTTTTTCATCATTGCTACGTTTACGCTTTCAATTAAGCCTGGCGGATCTGAACATTGTGCATAAAAGTCTATAAAATAATTTTTCCAATCATTTTTATTATAATTTGCAATAAAGTATTCAATGACATTAAATCTTTCTTTTAATAAAGCAACTTCTTCTTTCCAGTAATTTTTAATTGGTGAGAATAAATTTAAAATAAATATTTTTTTATCTTTGCATAAAAAATTAAATTGATTATCTAAGAATTCATCCAGTAATAATAAGTCTTTTTTTACCTTTTCTCCGCCGCTATTTTGACTAATTCTTATTTCTAATATTCTTCTATGCACATTTAATTTACAAAAATTATAACCAGACAATTCAAAAGAATTTTTATTAATAAAGTCTTTTGAATCTATTGCAAACTTATCAATTCTATGTTTCCATCTATCCCATCTATTTATTGACACACTATTGAGGTTTATATTTTTAGGAAAATCTTTTGTTACTAGCAAATCCAAATCTCTATTTTTTCTAATTCCTAATAATGCCATTATTGAGCTATTCATTATTACAAACTTATCTTTTAGATGATTTATTTTTTCTAATTCTTTAATATGTTCTATGTTGCTAATTTTCATCATCTAAAATTGTAACTCCATTATCTTTTAGGAAGTTTAAAATATCCAACGCACCTAATGCTGATTCTGGTGCGTGAGCAATTCGCTTTCTACCGTAATGTCTTCCCTTAATATGCTCTGGTAATTTATTATCATTTTTAAATTTATTTCGAACAATATCTTTTAATGTATTTTGCATATAGCAATGACTTAATCGATTGAATTCATTAATATTACTGTTAATTCTTTGATTATTGTGTAAGCAAACTTTTTTGACATTTTTAATTAATTTTTTCAAAGTACATTCTTTTAATTCATAAGTAATCACAAGAACACATCGATTATCTTTGGGAATATTTCCAAAAAATTCTGATTTAATTTTTTTATCTATCTTTGCGCGAAGTCCTGATTCAGTATCAACGTTATCTGACTTTCTATGAGAAAGATAAATATTTAAAATAAAGTTAATCCAATTTTCATTATCAATATTTTTAGATGATATTTTTACTTTATCTTTTATTTCTATGCCAATGTCATCTTCAATAAAATTAATAATATTGTTCCAGTTATGTTTCACTAGAGGCCATAATACTAGAAGCCTTAAGTTTTTATTCATATAATTATCCTGTAAGCTCTTTATTGAATGTTTCTAATAAATTATTATAAGTTTTTAAATAAAAGCTATAAACTTTATCTAAATTTTCTTCTTTAATAGTGCCTAGCTTTTTATCTAGATTGATTATTTCATTGGGTATATTGCTAGTATAGTTCATGGTCATACTTTCTTTATTTGATTCTTTTTTGTTAGCTTTTTTTATTGCTAACTTCATTGGTAAACCATAATATTCTGATTTAAATATATTTGGTAAATGATAATAGCTTAAATGACCCCTATAGATTCTATTTAAAAATGCATTAAACATTTTTGATGGAAATTGCTCAAATTCATGTAAATTAGTTAATATGTTGAAAAACTTAAATGAAGAAAGAGTGTCTCTTACGTGTATTCCAATGTGGCTTTCTGGTTTTTGTATGTCTTTAATTAAAGTATCTTTGTTTTCTAAAATATAGTTCATTATATTTCTAGAGTAAATGTGAGGAGTTGCACCTCTTAATTTTTCCATAAAACATTCATAACCGTATCCTTCACTCAATAAGAATCCATCATCACTATTATCAATAAAGTTAAAAGAATTAATTATTAGATCTTTGATCCCTTTGAAAACTAATCTATCTGCATCTGATCTTATAAAAAGCTCAGCATTTTTGTATTCTTTTGAATTTACTAACTCAAAAAATCTTTCCATTTTTTCAGAAAACCCTTCTTTTTGGTCAAAAATAATAATATTTTTAAAACCTAATTTTTCAAAGCATACTTGTGCTAAGCTTTTAGTTCTCTCATCCATAACGAAAATAACGACTGGTACTTCTAGTATTTTTTTATTAATTTGATTTTCCATTTTTTCCTCTTGATTTTAATATCTTGTAAACATTTTTAAAATTTTCAATACTATCTATTTCAAATTTTATATTAATATCTAAGCAGTCACAGAGATAAGATTTAAAATATTTGTTTACATCTCTTTTTGCTGTTTCATGAGGTTTCCACCATGCATCTAGCTCAAAATTTTCATATTCTTTTCTTTTGTTTTCAAATATTAATTCAAAGCTTCTAAATGATTCTAGATCAATAAAATTAATATTATCATTATACAATATTATATTGCATGGTGCTAGATCTGTATATGTTCCTTTAGCAATAAAAGATTTTTCAAAAACATCAATAATAAAATTTTTTCGTTTTTCTAGTGTTGTATTTCTAATAAATTGATCCCAACATTTATCACTTTTTCCTTTTTCAATTGGACATATTCCTGAATGTTGTACATATCCTCTATCACCTGTACTATCATGTAGAATTCCTATAATAGAATTTGCATTTTTATTATCATAAAAACCTGCTTCAAAACAATAATTGGCTATTTTTGATTGGGTCCAGTTTTGAACCCATATCTTAAAAAATAAATTTTTGCTTTCAATATAATATATCGCTCGTTCTCTTTTCTTTTTTATTTCATAAACTTCATCATTTTTTATTGAATTTAAAAAATCATCAAAATCTATTTTTTTTAAATTGCTCATGATGTCTTCCTTAAGATGAAATCGGGTATTTTGATATTTCCCATTCCCATTGAGTGTTCGTATTTTATTCCTGGTCTGGCAGGATTAAAATTTATATTTAATTTTTCTCTTACTTCTTTTTCTAAATCATCCCTAGCTTTAACAATTTCTTCAGGTGACAAGTGATCAGTCCATACATAAGAAACATAACCGCCGTTAGGATCGCCCTTGTAATAATCTAGTTCTGTCAAATAGTCTATTGGTGATTGATATAGTTTATCACCTGTTAAATCTGAAGTATAAACATACTTATCTTTGACAAAAACAGCATCATCAAAATATGGTGACCCTGGATATGTTGTAATAATTGTACAATCAAACTCTTCAGGTTGAACTTCTAATAGCCACTTTTTTGTATTTTCAATTGTCTCAAGACTTTCTCCTGCATGACCAATTGACATTAAAGCTTTTACTTTTAAATTATGACGTTTTGCAATTTCCACTGCTCTTGTATTGTCATCACGTTTTGCCATTTTTTTAATATTTCTAAGAATTCTTTCATCACCAGATTCAAACCCCGTAAGTAACCATCTAAAACCTGCTCTATACATTGCAGCAGCTTGCTCATCTTTAAATAATTCAGCTTTTACAAACCCTCTAAGTCTAAATTCCTCACCTAGCTCCATTTGCAAATCTGTAATCTTATCAAGAAGATCAATCAACCCCTTATTTACGTTAAGCTCATCGTCATAAAACATGAATCCTGTAAATCCATAGGTCTTATATAACAGCCTCATTTCTTCAATAATAGATTCTGAGCTTCTTTGTCTAATTTTTCTTAAAAATGGAGAATTCCTGCCTGAACAAAAAGAACACTTAAAAGGACAACCTAGTTGTGCAATCAAACTGGTTGATTTTTTACCTTCAATAGTATATTTGTAAGAATCGACGTCGACTAAATGTCTTGCCGGTAAAGGTAAATTAGAAAATTGATTGTTTGTTAAAAAATATGGAGATTTTCTATCATCAGCATCAATAATGCCGGAATCTATCTTCAATGCTTCAAAAATAGTAAGCTCACCATCACCACAAACCAGAATATCAAATATACTTTTTAACTTACTGATATCTTTTGTTGCTCTGTCACTCTTTTTTAATCCTCTTTTAGCCTCTCGCTTGCATGCTGTATTCATTAGAGTCACATGCGGTCCACCCAATATTAACTTACTATTGGCAACTAGATTCTTTATCTGTTTTGCAATGTTTACTGCAAAGGGAATTTGAGGTGTTGATGCTGTTATACCGAAATTAACAACGTTGTTATTTATACAATAATCAGCAACAACATCATTATAATTTTCTATACCGCTTAAGTCTAAAAAATCTACTTTATAACCTCTACTTTCCAAAGACGATGCAACCTTAAGTATACCAATATGCATAAAAACTCTTTCATCTAACAAGAAAGGTGATGGAGGTGTTATAAGGCATATTCTTTTCATATTAACTTCCAATATAATCAATAAGTTCTTTATAAATATTTGAAGTATTTGATATGTGATAATTTCTAGATAAATCAAATGCTTGATCTGATAACTCCCTATATAGATCATGATCTTTCATTAGTATATCAATCTTATCAAACATGGCTTCTTTAGTACTACAGCAACACCACAAAAGATCATTAAATCCGTATGATGTAATTGCATCAATATATGACTCATATGGTGAAAATAGTGTGGGTATACCATATGAAAACAAATTCAATAGTTTTGCACTAGGTTTTGTTATTGTTAATGTCCCACCAATTCTTTCTTTATCACCTGTAAAATTTATACAACCTAAATCAATATTTAGCGTGTGACTTTCATTATCTGTTATTGACGGTTGTGCATTGTACCAATTTAAATCATTTTTTGTACAAAAACTATTAAAGTAATCAATATCAGTAAATGTCTCCCTTACGCCTAGATATCCTAAAGTTTTTGGAATCTTAGGTAGACTTTTTCTAACTTGTGTTTTTAAATCTTTATTGAAGTTTGTTATTATGTGGGGAATTTTAAAAATTGGTTTATTAAAATTAAAATTACTTTTAATTATTCTTCTAGAAGACGCTGTATTTACAATTAGTGCATCAATGCTTTGTCTAAGATCTTCACTCTTATGTATTGTTTTAGAATCTACAATATCTAATACTACTTTAGCTCCTTTATTTTTAACTTCCTTTGCTTGACCTAGTCTATCGTATTTAACAAAAACAACTACGTCATTTATCTCTACTGACCTAGGATTAAAATCAGAAGCTACAATATATTTTGCATCAATATTATTTTTCTTCATACCCATAACAGGTAATATCCCTCTAATATATGCATTACCGACAGTCAAACTATCTAAAATGAAAATTAAGCTCAATATTGACTCCTTTGTGTTAAAGCACTTTTTTAGATTTGCGAAGTGCAGATCCAATTACTTGATGCATATCATAGTATTTATATTCTGCTAGTCTACCACCAAATAGTATATTTTTACATTCTTTTTTTGCAATATAGCTATATTCTTTGTAAAGCATGTTGTTTTCATTATTGTTTAGAGGATATAGGGGAATTTTGTTATCGTCCCATTTTTCCGGATATTCAAATGTGACAACAGTATCATCTGATTTTTTAAATTCAAAATGCTTGTGCTCAATTGTCCTAGTATATTCAACTGATTCATCTGTATGATTAATTGCAGCATTTCCCTGATAGTCTCCTTTCATCACTCGATGATCAAACTTAATTGTTCTGTAATCTAGAACGCCAAGCTTGTAATCAAAGTATTCATCTATTTTTCCTGTAAAGACTATTTTATCTGCAATATTTTTTAAACTTTTTTTGTCTTCAAAAAAATCAACATTTAGCTTCACTTCAATATCTTTAAGAATGTTACTGAACATTTTTGTGTAACCGCCTATAGGTATTCCTTGATATCTATCATTAAAATAGTTGTCATTGTATGTCATTCTTATGGGAAGCCTCTTGACTATGAACGCGGGTAACTCTTTTGGATCTCTATTCCACTGCTTTGTTGTGTAACCTTTTATAAATGTTTCATATACTTCATAACCTACTTGTGCTAATATCCATTCTTCTAAATTTTTTGGATTATCTATTTTAACACGAACAGATTCTAGTTTTTTTATTGCTTCTTCTGGTGTAGTGACACCCCATAACTGGTGTAGTGTCATAAGATTAATTGGAAAAGAATATATCTTATCCTTATATCTTGCTTTTGCTCTGTATGTAAAATGATTAAATTTTGCAAATCTATTTACATAATCCCATATTGCATCATTATTTGTATGAAATACATGTGGGCCATATTTGTGAACTTCTATTCCCTTGATATTCTCTGTATAACAATTACCTGCAATATGGCTTCTTTTATCTATAACCAAGACTTTTTTACCTGCATCTGTTGCCTGTCTAGCAAATACTGATCCAAACATACCACATCCAACAATCAAATAATCATATTTCATAAAAAATCCGGATGTGTTGTAATTTTAACATTATCTAAAAATTCATTTAAATTATCACCAACACACAAATGTGGGCACTTCTTGACATCTAAATTCACTAGTGTTTCTTTTCTTTTTATACCATTCCAAATTTCATAAAAGCTTTCTTTTTTTATATTACCAATCCAGCCTTCTTTATTCCCTGTCAATGAACAACATATGTAGACATCACCTGTAGCTGTAATAGTTGTTGCCTTAAATGACTGAGCATGACATATGTTGTAAGTTCTACATGTTCCTTTTCCTGATAAGATTTTTTCATACTTACCTTCATCTATAATTACATTAAAATTTTCAGTTTTATAAGACTTTGCTTTTTTAAATATTAGCTTTAGTTCATCGGTATTAACAGACTTATAATCATATAAGAATCCAAAACTTGGCCTTAGTTGTGCATAGTCGATTTTTGCATTTTTACAAACTTCAATAAACTTATACAACTCCCTATCCATCTCTGGGTATTGGTTTGTTATATAACCTGCACCAATTGTTGTATCGTAATTATACATTCTTTTTAATGTCGATAATAACTTTAAATTTTTAACTGTCCTGTTAAAGTTTGCAGTCTTACCATGAGTTTTTTTATGAGTTTCAACACTATATGCGTCTAAAGAAACACGTATCCATGTGAACATGGGTAGCAAAACTCTCATATTCCACTTATGAAACATCGAGCCATTGCATATTAGACCTATTTTAAAACCTTTCTTGTGTGTTAAATCAATTATTTTATCAAAACTTTTATGAGTTGTAGGTTCACCTCCCCCTGTGTAATTTATACCTTTTATACCACATTTTTTTAAACTATCTAATAAATCTTCAAATAAATCATAATTCAAACTATTATTATCATTATGAATCAATTCATAATCAATACACCCAGGACAATCATGATTACAAACATTTGTTAGATCAATCTTAACAGTTATTGGCCCAAGAGTATCACCCTTGTTGTACCACTCTTTATATTTTTCTGGATGATTTAAGACCTTATTTGATTTTAAAAAACTCATAATATATACCCTTTTAATATTGCCACTTAAAGATTATATCGAACTCTTTCATTTTCATTCTTTCTATATAGTCTTTTCTTGATTGCTTTATAATATGCATACATTCAAAATATTTTTTAAAGTCTTCTACTTCTGAATCATCTCTTGCTCCAATACAAAGTATATTTTGTATATCTTTTAATCTTTTTGGACTTCTTATATATGTATTGCCTTTTTTTAATTTAGATTTAGCTATTTCATGCTTGTCATGATCGTCCCTAGATATGCCTAATTTTTTCATAAATATTCTCCAATTTTATTCTTAATATAACTGACTATCACATCCGAAGTCCAGAATTTTTCATAATATTCAAAAGATTTTCTTTGATGCAGTTCTAAGTTGTTAATGATATCTTGTAGATTACTTTCCCAACGCTTATTTTCAAAGTCAATTTCAGGTAAATAGCTTTTCCATGACAAACAATTGTCATATGAATTCTTTCTTAAAACTATACAATTGCCTAAATAAGTTTGATCAACCATTCTAGAGGTGTATTCTCCTATCCCTGGCGGATTAATTATTACTTTACATTTAAAACTGGCCTTAATATATTCTTCATATGGTAAACTAGAATGTAAAACTTTAAATCTTGACTTTTTAAGTTTGGAAATTATATCGTTTCTAGAATTGATTTCATAATATCCTGTATTGCAACTATGCCCGGGGATATTAAATTTCTTATGATCACCCCAAGAAATAGTATTATCTGATTCACTCGGCTTAGGATAGTTATATAATTTATCATCAAAAAATATACCTACGTCGTACTCTTTGTCAATTTTTTTATATTTTTCTAAATATTCTATTTTTTTACCGTATAGTACACTATAAAAATTACTATTGAAAGACCATTTAAAGAATGGAATAACCTTGCCATTATGTAATTCAGCTATGTCTTTTATATTTCTTGACCATTTTGTTGAATAAGCAGACTTAAAAAATAAAAAAGGGCTTCCATTACTTAGCTCAATGATTCTTTTTATTCTTCCACAGTATTCTTGTATTTTCAAATCTTCATTAACCCCATCAGAAGTGTCAATAAAAACATTAAAATTTTTTCCTATAAAAACTGCTGTCTTAGGTATAATTGTCTGGTTGTTATATGTATTGAACAAACCTGATTCTAATAGCTCACTATGAAAGAATCTAAATCGCTCTCTATCGTAATGTGCGTCAAACAATTTCAATCTCCTTTCTGAATCCACTTTATTATATTGATGTATTTGTCTATTTGACTTGATAATGTGTAGTTGTATTCTTGCGTTTTTCTATAGAAAAAATCATAATTGCGAATACAGGAATTAAGTGAATCTTTTAATGAATCTATGTCATAGTATTCTATACCGTAATTGAAACAGTACTCATTTATACTTCCGCCGTTTACTTTATATAAAACAGGAAGACCGGCTGCAATCCCTTCTAAGACATGATTTGCACCGGCTTCAAGTTCTGAAGCAGTTAAGTATATATCAAATTCAGGAATAATATTAGATAGTTCTTTAGCATTTTTAGGATCAATTATAGTAATACCTTCAGAACTATAATTATTATTGTATCTACCTATATAAGTAAAACTTATACCTTCTATATCTTTTATTGCATTACCAAAGTCTTGATATGTTTGAAATCCTTTTTTAGGATTATCAGACCAGTGATGTGTTACTATTTTTATATCATCTTTATTAATAATCTTTTCTTTTTTTCTGTTATTATAAAACATAGACATGGGCCTGTTTTGTATTATAGTGTAGTTGCTTTTTTTAAATCCTATTGCTTTTCTGGACCAGTCGCTAGGAAATATTAAGAAATCTGATATGTTAATAGTCTGGGCAACTAAATTTGTTACCTCTTGTCCTCTATGTGTTCCTAAGTCGCCAACTCTTTGTATTATTTTTACATTATTATTTATATTACTTTTATACTCAATAAAGTTCTGATACCATATTCCGCTATTATCAGGTTTAGGATCAATACAAAATATTACATCTATATTTTCTTCTGTGATATCGAAAGTTAATTCAATATCACTATCTTGTTGAAGTTTTTCACATAACAATGACAATGTTTTATTCCCACCACCCCACGGACCTGTGACAGGCTGCCTATTGATATAAACTTTTTTCATTTTCAATCTCCTTTAATCAGTCTTATACTATCACTGTCAAAATGTTGTGTTGAAAATTCAAATAGTTCCGTATCTTCAAGCGCGCTCATTTGATGCCTAAGACCTCGATATACATGAAAATTTTCTCCTGGTGTCAATATCAATTCTTTAGCTGAGCTTATATCATCTTTATCTGAATATTTTACTAATATCTTTCCTGATTGAACGTAAAATACTTCATCCTTAAGTTTATGAAAATGCCAAGAACACTTTTTACCTTTTATAAAATACAGAAGTTTTCCACAATATTCTTTAGAATTGTGTATCCATTTTTCGAAACCCCATCCTTTTGGAACAAATTTAATTTCTTGCGTTGAAGAAGTCTTCATCATTTATTCCTTTGTCGTCTACATATATATCGCCAGATGGTTTTCCGAGAAAAAGCTTATGATATTTTACTCCCCATTTGTTCAATTGTTTAACAGTTGTATCATAAAAAGCTGCATGTGCTTGCGCAGCTGCATTTCCATATCTTCCCATACCCCTAGCTGTGTGGAAAATTATTATATTACCCATATCGTAAAGCTCATTAACTTTATTTATCCTACGAGTAATTGGTTTTGAATGTTCATAATCACCATCTGGTGAATAACAAATTGTCCCGTCTATGTCAAATACATAAGTTTTCATATTCTTCCCTCGTCAATGAGTAGCATCCTAATTTAGTAACACTTAGAGCAGCGCAGTTGTTTGCTGTTTTAATTGCAGATCCTATATCCTTAGTTTCTAACCATCTTACAACCAAGGCTGCTAGAAATACATCTCCTGCACCGCAGACATCATGTACATCAACTTTATGCACAGGATAAGTTTCTTCCAAATATGTGCATCCCTTTTGACCCATAGTTTTTATAATTTTTGTCTCTCGATTTTGGAAATTAATTTCTTTTGATTCTTTTTCATTTATTTTTAGTATACAATTCTTAAATATTGATATATCTTTTCTTTTTGTATCAACAAATATTTTAGAATTTTTAAAATTAGAGAAAAGTTTTTTTATTAGTTTGTCATTTAGAAAACCTTTGTTATAATCAGATATTACTATAGCATCATAATCTATTTTTTCTATACTATCAAATTTTAAAGAATTTAAATCTTTTTCAATGTCGTATCGCATTATTTGATAATTTGATTTCTCATCAATAAATCTAATTTTCTTAATATCGTCTATAGAATTTGAGTATATCATAATATCTGTATTATTAGATATCGAATTTATATTTTTAAAAACATTTCCTGCCATTCCTTCTCTATATTCTTTTCTTTTTTTCTTTAATACCGGTACAGGAGCTTCTGGGCTTATTCTATCAACTGATCCAAAAACATAGACATCACGACATATTTCACCTATCAATAATATCTTTAATTTTTTGCGTTGTTGAGTATCCTCTGACATATTCAAATATTTTTACCTCGCATAAATCATAGCCTACAACATCTTCTTGTCTATAGTCACCGCCTTTAACAACTATATCAGGTTTTATTTGCTTTATTAAATTATACGGAGTATCTTCTTCAAATACAATAACTTTATCAACAAATTTTAAAGATTCTAAAAAATATTTACGATCTTCCTGATTATTGATGGGTCTTTCTTCGCCTTTTAGTCTCTTAATACTATCGTCACTATTTAGTCCAACAATCACAGTATTGCCAGTGGCTTTACAATAACTTAATAATTCTAAGTGGCCTCTATGTAATATATCAAAACAGCCATTAGTGAATATTAAAGACATAATTCATTCTCTATTAGACTCACAACTTCTTTCCAATCATGATCTTCTGCATCTTTTTTACATTTAGGGCATTCTGTCTTTAAGCCACATGGTCCGTGATTTGAAATGTTAATATTGATATTTTGTGGATAAGCTACCATTTTTTCCGATTGATAACCAGTTATTATAACAATACTTTTTGTATCGACAGCAGTTGCAGCATGAACTAAACCCCCTTCAGAACTTAAAAACAATCTAGAGTATCCTACTATACCAGCTGTATTTTTAAATGAACTCTGTCCAGTCCAGTTTATGACATTATCAAGAACTCTTGATCCTTCTGTACCTACTTGTACAAAAGGTATTTTATCTTTTAACTCATTAACTATATTTTGCCATTTTTCGAATGGATACACTCTATTTGGGGTGTAATTTATCTTAGAATTAGGTTCTATAGTTATAAAAGGAGGAGGATCCTGGTGAATAGACAGGGATACACCAAACCAGTCACCTATTTTTTCTTTAAACCACCAGTCTTCAGCTTGGGGTTGTAAATAGCACTTCAAGGCAGGGTCTGTTATATCATATAATTCACACACCTGTTCGATAATATGTTTATCAGTTCTATGAAAAGCTTTTGTGGGTGTATCTTTCTTACAATAGTTTGCATTAGGATTGTTAAGCACAAGCGGAAGTATCATATTGTTATTTAAAGAACCTTCGTTGTAAGAGAGACAAAAGTCTTCATTATCCTTGAATACTTCTATATCTTTATGTTTGTATAGAAACTTATAAAAACTACCGTGTTGTTCTACTGGCATTAATTTTATATTTTTACCGTATTTTTTTCTTATTTCTCTTGCAACTGCTGTCCAAGTTAAATATCCGCCCAATCCCATCTATATTAATCCTTTCATTATATTAAAATATTTATTTACGCAATTATCAAAACTATTAACATTGTTTGTTTTGATATGTACAGAATTTAAAAAGTCTAATTTTGGAGGTTTGTAAAGGGGTATTGGTGTAAAATCCCATTCATCTTCAACAACTAAAATTCCATTATTGACTATTTCTTTTGTTCCACCTGTAGAACTACAGACTATTTTACAACCTGTAGCTTGTGCATCTACAACTACGTTAGGGCAATGATCTAGATAAGCTAAATGTACAAATGTTGATGATCGTTTATAAAGAGAAAGTAAACTCATGTAATCTACGTCTCCTAAAATTACTATTCTCTTATCGTTAGGTATAATTTTAGCATCATCCATTCCGAGTGCACCTGCTATGGCAAGTATTGCATCTTTTGGTGCAAACTCTAAGAAATACCTTATATTTTCATTCAATCTTTTATGTGGTCGCCAAGAAGAAGCACATGACCACACTTCTGTGCCTTTTCCAAATTTTCTATTCCAGTAGTTTAAATTTGCTGCCTTAATTAAATCTAAGTCTGCAGCATTGTGAATTACATGAGAATTTTTATGTGCACCGAACCAGCTTTCTGTTAATTTCTTATTGAAATTTGATTGGAAAACTACAGCATCAGCATTCTGATATGAAAACTTAATTGGTGCATTTTGCCTATTATAGTCTTGATCAGAATTAAACCAGATTCCATCTAAACGCAAAACCATAGGTTTAACCTTATGTACCTGCTGTTGTATTAAACAGAATTCAACGTCAGCTTCTTCTTGTTTACTTATTTTAACTTTGTCGTCTTTAATTAGTTGATTAAATAGAGTTCTTGTAAATTTATTAGGCCCGCTGTTAGAGATAGGATTAAAATTATGTGTAAATATTTTCACTCAACATATCCTCTCGATCTTATCCATTCTGCGCTTTGTTTCTGTGTAATCGATCGATCTTCAGTAAAAAGATTAGGTTTCTCTAAATCTATGTTATAATGATAACACACCAAAGGAAGAAATACAAGTGGTTGTTTATCTTTTATTGCTAAATGCATCATCGGTAAGAAAACTGCCTGATCACATGCAATCATGATCCAGTTTCCATCATCATCATAGAAATTTTTAGGATTTACCTTTTTTAGAGCTTCTGCTCTAAATGTCTTAAGATGACTAGATACCCAGGGGTGTTCATAGACGCTCTGGTTTGGTTCTAGCATCATTTGTTTTGATATTCCATATGAAGTATAAGCCCAGCGTTGTGCCGTCCAACAGACAGCAGGTTTCACCTCTTTGTATACGTTATTGAGATAGTGAAGTGTATCGTTATCAGTAAGCCAATCTCCTGCATCTAATCTAACAACAACTTCTCTATCTGCTATCCATTCAATTTCTTCTACAGTATTTCTAACTTCACCATATTTTTCTTCTCTTTTTACAAACATGACTCTTTTTCTATAACCTAGTGTCTCTACTAATTCTTTAGCAACAGCTGTTGTATTGTCAGTAGAAACGTCATCAATGAAAATAATTCTCCAATCATCATAAGATTGTGAAAATATAGACATGAGTGTTTGTGTTATTTCTTTTTCACAATTATAAGCAGGTATTAAAAATACAAACTGTGTTTCTCTCATTTCATTACCTCAGGTTGATCTCTTTCTATCATCACATGAGGTGTAGGTTTGTCAAAGTCTACTTTATTGTGAAATATCCACCCACCCATCTTATCTTTAAGTTTTTCTGCTAATTCTTTTATTTCATTATCATTTACTTCCGACCATTTTTTGTCAAAAAACATATTATTTTCAGGTGTATCTTCTTGTGTGATATCGTAGAGACTTTGCCAGTGTTTTGACCAGTAATTTTTATAAGTTTTAATTTTTCTACTTAAGTCCATCCAACTATAATGGTGTACGCCTGGTAGATTTTCAACAATATTATTAAACCAATTTTCATACTTTTCTACATCATCTTCGTTACCTGACAATGCAGCTAATCTCAAATCGTGTATATTTTTATCATAAAAGTTCATGCAAGGAATAATTTCATAACTATTTGCATCAATATAATCACACCCATCTGTTCCTTGTCTAGCATATAGATTTCCATCGTTATCTATCATTCTAAGCTGTTTAGGGATACCATGGGTAATGTGCTTATGGTTTCTAGAAAGCCTCCATTTCCACGGGTTGATATCTATCCTTACCTTTTCATCGCTGCCCCAGTACTCAATAACAGGAAGCGCTAATAAATGCATTGACTTAGGTATTTTTTTAATTAAACTTTTAATTTTTTTATAGTCTTTCTCATGAACTATCTCGTCTGAGTCCATTTGCCAACACCAATCTCCTGTGCAAAGACTTCTTGCATAAGCCTTTTGCAAACCATCAAATACAGCAAAGCGAGGATGGTCCCAGTCCCTTTTCTTTTGTTCAATGATAATTCTATCATCTGTCTTAGAAAGTTTAACCAAAGACTCCCACGTCCCATCTGTAGAACCGCCATCAACAACAACTACTTGATCACAAAATCCTAACATTGACTTTATAGCTTGGATATATGGATATTTTTGATCAATGCAGTTTTTAGTAGTCGTGTATCCGCTTATTGTTTCTAACTTATCAATTGTACTATTGACTACATTTAAAAATCTTTTTCCTGAATCTCTTAAATATTTTTCAATATTATCAGAAGAGCTTTCCCACCAGCTTTCATTTATATGTTGGCAATTTAGATTAGAATGAACTGACATTCCTGAGAGCTTTGCTTCTATTAACACCCTAGGGCATGTATCTTTACCTTTTGGCAAGAAAACAAAATGTTTATATTCACTCATTTTTTGAAGTACTTCGTCATGAGAAACATTGTTCAGTATGTCATATTCGATATTTTTTTCTTTACAATAATCAATTGCGTCTACTGATCCTTTAATCCAGGAATTAGAACCTAGTATGAGTGCTTTTTCAAATCTTTTTTCTTTATTTGTTCTATTTTTCTTAAGTTTTTTCAATGTTGATTCAGAAAAAGCTGAACTTATTATAAAATTATTTTTATCACTTAAAAATGGGAATATTTTAAAATAGAAATTTCTCTGGCCTTCTGACATCCACATTAAATTGTCAGCTCCGTACATAAATGCTGATACCATTTTTCCATGAGGTTGCTCTTGACAGTCACATTGCTTATTTTCTATTTCAAAATGTTTTTCTGTTGAACGGTACTTACAAAACTTATAATCATACTCTACAATTGAATATCTTAAATTTGCAACGATGGTAGGTATTAAGTTCATATTCATAGCAGAATAATTAAAAAATACCCAATACTTGTTAATACCTTCTTCAAAATATTTTACATCTAATTCATTACTTCTAATTTTGCATACTTTTTTACCTGAATTAGCCACTTCTTCAATAAATCTTTCAGATGTTATTTCTGCACCGCCTAAGTAGTCTTCCATGTAAGCATCAGCAACAAAGATAATATCACTTTCTTTAATTTCTAATACTTTATCTTTTTTTGTGTCAAAAAAATTCTTGTTAAACACTTTTATACCTCCAATCTGCATACTGTTCTAGACGTATAATACTATATATTGATAATTATTAAACCTTAAAGTATTAACGATGCTAAATAAGACAACGAAGAACGCTCTCCTTTTTGAAGCTGGACATGTCCTGCCATATCTTGATTTTTAAATTTTTCTGCAACTATAGTTAAGCCATTAGATAGTGAGTCTATATACGGTGTGTCAATTTGATCTGTATCGCCAAGTAGAACTATTTTTGAATTCTCACCAATTCTAGTTATAACAGTTTTTAATTCATGTATCGTGCTATTTTGCGACTCATCAATAATTAAAAAAGTATCAGAAAAAGTTCTACCTCTCATAAATGCTAAAGGCGCAACTTCTATTTTTCCTGATCTTCTCATTACATCAAAATAAGTAAGATCTTGATCTCCCGTTCCTTGTCTAAAATTATCCACAATAGGCGCAATCCACGGCAACATTTTATCATCTGCATCACCAGGCAGGAATCCAATATCCCTACCGACAGGTTGTATATTTCTTGTAATTACAATTCTTTTATATTTACCTTTATTTAGGCCATCTAAACCTGCCATTAGTGTTAAAAAAGTTTTTCCGGATCCTGCTATGCCAGTTAGCGAAACTAAAGGTACATCATCTCTACATAGAAGATTTAAAGCAAATAATTGTTCTCTATTTCTTGGCTTAATACCTATAAATTCTTCAAGCTTGTCTGATGCTTTAAGATTTGTAATTTTATCTTTAATTTTACAACCCAACAAAGATTGGCTTCCGCATTTTAGACTTACAAATTCATTAGGAAAAAGTTTTCTACCAATTACGTCCTCTATATCGCCTGTGATATCTTCATCTTTATAGAACAAATCAATAAGATAATTCATTTCTTTTTCTAGTTTAGCTGTGACAAATCCCTTATAAGACTTTCCTTCTTCATCTATGATCTTATCTTTATAATAATCCTCAGACTTAATGCCTAGTGCATCACACTTGACTCTAAAATTAATATCTTTAGTAATCAAAACTACAGTTTCTTCTTTGTCTTTTGTCATTGTCAATGCAAGCGATATCATTTTGTTGTCTGCATCATCATTATTTAATCCAGCAGGTACTTGATTAAATCCGTCAAGCGCTACTCTTATTGTCTGGCCATTCTCTAGTTCAACTCCCTCATGAAGGCTTCCACTTTTTCTTAAATCGTCTAAAAATCTATTAACGTATCTTGCTGATTCTCCTGTTACACCTTTTTTCTCTTTAAACCTATCTAATTCATCAAGTGCAACTATGGGAATTACAACATCATTCTCAGGAAAGGAATGTATCGATGATTTGTCATAAAGCAAAACGCTCGTATCTACAATAAAAATTTTTCTCACTGTTTCTCCAATTTTTGTAATTTATATGTCTACCCTTTACTATTATAAAGCTAGGGAGGTATTAATAAATATGAAGTGCTACATTTATTATAATAAAGAAAGTAAACAATGTGACAAAAAAAATTGCAGATATTGGATAGATTCAAAAGAAAACAGTAATTGTTGTGTTGTTGTTGCTAAAAAAGGCAACAAAACGCTAGAAGATATAGGTAAAATATATAACATTACAAGAATGAGAGTTTGCCAGATAGAGAAAAAGATTATTGCTAAAATAAAAGAGAGAGTATGTAATACTCTCTCTTAACAATGAAAAACTTTTAATTAGAAAATTTAAAGCTTTATGACTCTTTATCAGCAGCTAGTGATGCCTTTACAATATTACTAGCATTTGATTTAAGGAGTCTTAAACCTTTTCTTGCTCTAACACCTGCAGATTTATTCCCTGTTATATTTTTTTGTATATCAACTTCAAGGCTTTCAATTAAGACTTTAAGTTCATTCCACTTTGATTCAAGTTCTTTTTTAACTTCATTTGACATATAATGTCCCTCCTAGACGTCTAAAAGCTTTTTTTGCTTATTTTCATTATAATCTATTTTATCATCTGTTAAACTAAATTTTACATTTGTATCTAAATTTTTAATTTTTTCTACTGCAGATATCAATATTTGCATAGAATCTCTTGATTCCATTTCCAAAGATAGTAAATACACAATCTGCACTTTTTGTTTGTCACATACTCCAAATTTTACTAAATTATTTACTATCTTTCTACACTCTAATAATTTGTCAGCTTCTAATTCTGTATCAGTTTTTCCAATATTCACTTTTATTCTCCGATTATAAATTGATCATTAATTACTTCTTTACTTATTTTAAATCTAGATTCACTAATTATCTTTAATATTTTTACATGAAGATTTTCATTTATAATCTCTCTTGATAAAACGATATATTCATTCCATTTTTCATTATCAATGATATCTAGAACATGTTCAAATGTTGATATATCACAATCCTGACTTATTAAAAAATTACTTATCTTATTAGGTAATTGTATTATTATGTCTTCTTTAGTTAACATTGTTTTTGCTATTTCTTTACCTCCAGGTATTATCTCAGATTTACATATGTCATAGACTTTGTGTAATGTTTTGCAATTATTACATTGCGCAATCTTTTCAATAATCTTGTTTTTTTCATTATTATACTGAGAGTATACAGGAAATTTATGATATACAGTTTTTTCAAGTTTTTGATATATTTTTAGAGTACAATGACACTCTATCAAATGTTTAATTCCCATTTTCTTCTTCTTTAATAACACAAATAGCTCCACCTATTTGACTTATAATATTTACTATGCTAAAAAATTTACTAATACAAAAAGCTAAATCTACATAACATATATAACTATTTTGATCATGATCATATACGATACCTCTTTTTAAATTATTTAAATTTTTAATTGCTGAATCTAGTTCTTTTGAATTTGTATCACTAAAATTTTTACTTAAATAAATATTTATTTTTTTAGAGTTTAAACTCTTTATCCTCTTACTTAAAAATTCTTTATTAGGGTCATGATTGTTTAAGTACTTTATTTTTTTATTTAAAAAAGATAATTGTTTTTTTCTAATTTTATCATTTTTAAATTTAATTATCAAACTGTTATTTGTTATTTTTAAGTATTTTCCTTTTTTAAGGACTCTTCTAACCGCTGATGATATTGTATCGCCCTTGAAAGAAGAAACAATTTCATTATCATGACACGAAGCAATATCATTCAAAACATTAACATTTTCCTCATTTATCTTAAGTGAAACAGGCGTTACATCTATAGTTTTTCTAATTAAATTTTTTATAATAATACTTTTGACTTCAGTACTCATACCTTTACAAAAAATAACATAAGGTTCTTTAGTTGTATTTGCCTCTTCAAGTAAATGATATATTTCGCTAATCTTATCAATATAACCATCAATGATAATGTAATTATAATCTTCCTTTTCTATCATTGTCCGATTTAGTAAAAAGTCTATATCAAAGTCAATCAAAAAGTTAACTTGATTAGTCTTTTTAATTACTGTTTCAGATCGTGAAGACTTTTCTACAAAAACTACGTCGTCTGCGTCTGAATTGGTCAAAATGTTTTCTACGATACTTTTTACTTTTTTACTTTTTATTTTAGATAATATGTCGTCAGTTTTATTAACACGTGAAACTTTGTTTTCATATTTTAAAAGTCTACTGTCAATAAAGTTTTTTATTTTTATTTTGGAAATATTTTCTGTACCATTTTGATTCAAGCTATAGTAATCAACAATCCAAGAAACTAATAGATTGGAAGCATTTGGGTATTCCACATGTAATTTTAATATTTCATAATCTATTATTTTTTTAATTTCATCTTTATTTTCAAAATTAAAAAAGTTAAGATGATTTTCTAAGACATGCTTACTATTTGCCAGAACTGATTTTTCATTAAAATCTTTATTGAACTTGGTAATATTTTTAATGAATTTATTCTTTATGTATGTTTCATTTTCAAAAATATTAGACGTAGTCACTATGAGTCTCTCCATAGATTATTAGCTGCATAAGTTAATATTTCTTCTGCGCTACTCTCGTTATAATCATATTCTTCAATAAGTGTTTCAATCATATTTGAGTATTTTCTTTTTTGCTTATCATCTCTTGATTTTGATTTAGTAACAATACGTGATATATCTTTTACAGATGTAATTAAATATTGTTCTATTGCTTCTTTAAGAGGGCCATAACATCTATAGTCTACAGTTTCTTTCTTTCTTAATTTTGCAAACATATAAGCAGTAACGTCATTTCTAAAACCATCTTTTGCAGATCCTACAACACCAATCATTTCCTCAATAGATTTCATAAACTTCTCATCTGGATCTCTTTCCTCACGAGTTATTTTATTTTTAACTTTTGATCTAGTTGTATAGCTTTCTGCATTATCTAAGTAAGAATCAAATAGAGACTGTGCTTGTTCTTCATACGCTGCAACAAATGCTTTTGCTATTTCTGTTTCCAGTATTCTCAAATACTCTTCTCTAATAATATCTTGTAATATTTCAAGATAATGTTCTCTTGTATTATCATCAATGATCTGCTCTTTAACTTGCTTAATTAGACAATCAATTGCGTTAATAGGCGTAATCATATTCTTATCTGAATCTGAAAGTGCTCTATCAAGCGATTTCATGATAAATCTCGTTGATATACCTTCCATACCTTCGCGTCTTGCTTCTTCTCGTAAATCTTTAATATCTATATTTTTTACTCTACCCTTTTCTATAACACTTTCACCATTGTATATTTTAAGTTTTGTTAAAAGATCACATTTAGCAGAAGGTTTGAGTCTACTCATAATACTAAACATAGAAGCAATTTTTATAGTATGAGGAGCAATATGGGCCGACTTAAAATCAGATCGATTAATCATTTTTTGATAAATTTTCATCTCCTGATCTAATTCTAGAACATAAGGTACTTCAATCTTTAAGACCCTATCTAAAATAGCCTCATTCGTGTGCTCTCCTTTAAATCTGTTCCACTCTGATTCATTACAATGGGATAATATAACCCCATCAAAATAAAGCATATCGTTTTTACCTGGTGAAGGTACACGTTTTTCTTGAGTTGCTGTTAACATTGTGTGCAGAAACTCAATTTCATTCTTGAAAACTTCCACAAATTCGACTATTCCACGATTTCCAACGTTAAATGCTCCGTTAAGAGATAAAACTCTTGGATCATCTTCAGGGTAAAGATCTAATTTACTAATATCTTCAGTGCCTATTAGTACTGACACATCTTGCGAATTAGCATCCATAGGAGGTACGACTGCAATACCTCGTCTACCACGCTGGGAAAATGAAGATTGTGTAACAGGAAAATCTTCATACTTACCTTTGAATTCATCCATTAAGCGATGTCTACAAATCGGACATAAATCACCTTCAATATGCACACCTAACATTTCTTTAAATTGGGATCTTAAACTTCTTGGTACAAGATGTAAAGGTTCCTCCCTAATCGGGCAGCCCTCAAGGTGATATATCCTATCTGAAATTTCAAGCGCGCTTTTAACATGCTCAACTAATGCAGATTTTCCTGCACCAACTGGGCCCATAAGAAGCAAAACTTGTCTACTTTCCTCCCCTTTTAAAGCTGCAGATTTTAAAAATCTCATTAAATTATGTATAACGCTTTCCATTCCAAAAAACTCTTTTTTGAAATAATCATATCTTTTTATTTTTTCACCATTAAAATAATTTCGATATTCTTCATCACCAACGTCAACTGTATTAACGCCTTGTTTTTGTACGATATCATGCAGTCTTTTATGTGCTAGCATTACTATATTTTTATCACTACTTAAAACATCTAAATATTCTAAAAATGTACCTTTAAATTTTGGAATTTTACTTTCTGATCTCTGGTTTTTGATTAGATCAAGAAAATTTTTATTACTCATTTATTTGCTCCTGTGTTTTTAAACTTCCCACATTTCTTCTTCGACTATAGTAAATAGTTTTACATCGCCGTCCCAAATATGTTTAATACTTTTAATTACTTGTTCAGCATAATTTAATTCTAAATCTCTACCATCATGTTCATGTTTAAGTTCTAATGTTTTATTTTTTTTGTCAAAATCATTAACATAAATAAGAGGAATGGAATTAATACCTGTCGTTTTTATTAATTGTTCTTTTACTTTCTTCCAGCCTTCTTCGTCAGAGACTTCAGTAACTCTTGTTACTTTATCTTTTTGATCTTTTTGGAATTCAAAAAAATTAAGTTCATACATATCTTCTTCTTCTAAGTACATTCTTAAGGCTGATTCATCATCATGGACTTCTCTTATGAAGAAACATTCCTCCAAACCTTTTTCTCTTTCAATTTTTTGAAAAATATAAAAACCCAAGTGGTATGGATTAACACCTCCTATATGTGGTCTTACAACTGCATTATGCATCTTTAAAAAAGGTAAGTGATATTTTTGAGGTACGTCTAATTCATGTAATAATTTATAATGCCAAAAAGATGCCCAACCTTCGTTAAGTATTTTTGTTTTAATTTGAGGGATGAAATAATGTGATTCATCTCTGACGATATTAATTAGATCTAACTGCCAGTCTTCATATGATCCATAGTCTAATAGAAAACCTAATAAGTCTCTATCTGTTCCAATGAATGACTTTTTTCTAATCATATCAACATACTTTTCACGCTTTTCTTTCATAAAATTACTATTATTTAGTCTTTCTATGAAATCGTCTTGTCTGTTTTGTGGTGTCAATCTAGGCATTTCATATCTTTCAGTTTGAAAACGTATAGTATGTAATGCATCTAAAAAATTTTCAACCTTTTCTTGACCTATCATTGGATTGTCTGAATATTCATATATTCTTCGTTTTGCATTTCTCATTTTAGATACAATATTTTCTGGTGAAGTATTTCTAAAAGTTCTATTATTCTTAAAAAAGTCACTGTGACCTATACAGTGTGCCATTATTAAAATTTGAAGGTATAGTGGATTTTCTCTCATTAAATAAGCAATTGACGGATTACTATTGATGATAAGTTCATAAGGTAATCCTTGCATTCCCATATTGTACTGCTGGTGTGTAACCTCAAATGACTTACCGTAACTCCAGTGATTGTAATGACTGGGCATGCCGTGATATGACATGTGACCAATCATTTCAAAATAATCACATACTTCATAATTAATTGGATGCCAATCTAAGCCAAATTCTTTAGCTTTCTTACATATTGTTTCATCCCAAGCTTTAAGTTCATTAAAATTCCAATGTTCTGTATAGTTTTCATTCATCATTATTCCCAAAAAGCTTTTTAAATCCTAACCATATATCTTCTTTTGAATTAATCTCTATTATCTTAAAATTTTTACAAATAAGAGGCTTATAAACTTCTGACATAGCTGTACCCCATCCTGCAGAACCTTTTTTACCACTTTCAGTTATTTCTATAAAACTATATAGTTGACACATATCTGTTAATTTTTTGCTTAATTCAACTGCATTATCATTATCTTCAATCCAGTTGTCACCATCAGAACAGTGAAAGGTATACAAATTCCAACTAGTTGGAGGATATCTATTTTCAATAATATCTACAGCTTTTTCTAATCCTGAGCTTAAATAAGTTCCTCCACTTGATCCCCTTCCGAAAAAATCATCTTCATTTGTTTCCTTAGCTTCTGTTGTATGAGATATAAATACAATTTCTGTTTTATCATATCGATATCTAATAAATTGATATAACAAGAAGAAAAATGATCTAGCTTTAAATTTCTTTCCTTTAGTCATAGATCCTGAAGTATCCATGATAAAAAATATTACTGCATTTGTTACATTCTTTTTAGTTACTTCAATATGTTTATATTTCAAATCATCTTTATGAAAAGTGAATCTTTCACCACTTTCAGGATCATATGACCCTGCTTTAATTGAAGCTTTTTTACGTCTAATTTTCCTTTTAATAGTTTCTTTCTTGGAAAGTCTAGGTCTTATCCCTTCTTTTCTGTAACCTTTTCTTTTTATTTTATTTGCAAATATATTAGGAAAACTTCTCTTTTCTAAGTCGGGAAGATTTAAATCATCAAAAAGATATTTTGCCAATTCATCTAGCGATATATCTACTTCATAGAATTCTTCACCAGCTGCATTACCCGGCTTATCCGGATTACCCTTACCTTTGCGACGTTGCACATTTGGTTTTTTACCAATTTGTTGTCCCTTTTTAACATCTTTACCTTGGCCAGATCCAACTTTTTTAGTATTTTTTCCATAAATAAATTGATATTCTTTAATTCCTCTTACAGGTATCTTAATTCTTTTCTTACCATCTTGCCCTATGATACTTTCTTCTGCTACTATATCATGTATTCCATCTTTTATTGCTCTCTCAATTTTACCTTTATGACGTCTTCTATCTGTTGCTGATCTATCAGCTGAAGATTTATGTTTCTTAAATATTGACATGAATTATTAGCCTCTACTATAAGTATACTCTATAATAGATAAAGTTAAATAAAGTATTATAGTAATGTATACTAATTCATAGATTAATTATTTACATATATTGTAAATTATTTATTTGCATATTAGTATTATAATAACTCTCTTCTATACTCAATTAATCTATATTTAAAAGGAGGTTGAAATAAATAATTAAAATAATTTAGAATTAGACATATCTATTAATATGGGGGTAGTTATGTTTAAAAAAATAGCTAGTGGTTTTATGTTAAGTTTTATTTGTTTAATACAAATAAGTTGTTGTTCAATTAAAAATTATCAAAGTAGTAATGATATACGTGCAAGTTATCTCAATCATAAGTTTAATAAAGGTGAAGGAAAACTAGTTAATCAAAATTTCATTTTTATGTCAAAATATGTAATGACTAAAGATCACAATGATTATACACAAGTTTGTTATAAGGATCAGCATGATTATTTAGATTGCAATGATCCACTAGTCCCAGTTAGTTCAGCTTCAGGTTATATCGTCGATGTTGATAAGAAAAATAATACACTTTACGCAATTACAGCTGCACATTGGTGTGAAGAAACAACTAAAGATGAGTTATATGACACAACAGAAATAATTTTTGATAGTCAACCAATCGTTGGTTACTTTGCAGCCTTTATGGGTAATGAATATAAAATAAAAAGTTATATCATGGATCAAACTACTGATCTTTGCTTAGTAGTTTTTACATCTAAATATGCAAAATATGCAAAAAATATAAACGTTGCAAAGTCAGATCCATCAATTGGTGACAATGTTTATGCAATATCAGCTCCAATGTGGTCTTACGAAGATGAGTTTAGGCAACACTATGAAGGTAAGTCAAGTGGATGTGATGAATATGAATGTGCTTTTACTATGCCGGCAACTTATGGTAGTTCAGGAAGTGCGGTAATTAATGAAAGTGGAGAGATAATTAGTGTTATATCTCGGGCTGCTGTATCTTTTAATAATTACGCAATTGGTGCAAAACCCGGTCAAATAAAAAAATTTTTAGAGCATGCTTATGAAACTTTACGTAGATAAAAACTTAAATATAAATGAAAAGAAACTCAATTACTTAAGTGAATTTTGTGCATTCTGTGCACAAGAATTGCCCATAGAAGGATCCTTTAATGTATATGTAGTAACTGATAGGCCTCGTCACGGAATAGCAACAACAGCTCTTTACGAAGTAGGAAATAATACTTGTAGAGTATATGGAAAAGGAAGGGCATTACCTGATGTTATGAGAAGTATTGCACATGAAATGACGCATATGATGCAAGATCAACAAGGTTTGATTACCGGTCATGTTCAAGATGCTGGTGGATTTCATGAAGATCAAGCAAATGCTAGAGCAGGAGAACTTCTAAAGAGATATGCTAAAAGCAGTGAAGATAGAAGAGCTATCTACGAAGGAGCTAGATCTAAGAAGAATATTCTTTAATTAATTTAATTAATTCTTTCGATATATCAGATTCGCTCAAACCTTTTCCTATATATCTACCAGGCGGGAATTTTATTACTATGTCACCAGATCCTGTAGATGGAGGAGTTATACTAGGCATTAGATCTTTATTGATCCAGCGCCTTAAACCTATTTTAATGTTACCACCCAATCTATCTTCAATTTTTTTAACTCTTCTTACTTTACCTTTTCTATAGCCTAGTGTTATTGTTACTTCTTGATTTAGTGTATTATCACTATCCTTAAGTAGACTAGAAAATTCTGACATTGCTGATTCAGACTTACTAGGATCAAATACAGTACCACGCGGTATACCACTACCTGAGGCTGATATAATTATATCAGCTGGAGCAGATCCAAATGCTTGGTCATATTTGATTTCTGCTCCAGCTGCAGCTGCAACTTTTATTTTATTCTTAGAATCAACGTCGCGTGATGTTTTTAAATTTATAAACAGCTCATATAACCCACCTATGCTGGCACTTAGATTAAAAACAGATGCAGTATTCTTAAAGTCATCTGAAAGTCTTAGCATGTCATCATATGAAATTTTACCTCCTGATTTTATTTTTTGTTGCATTAAAATCAGAAGTGCTTTGCTAAACATTGGGTGATCTGTTTTCAAAGTACCTAATTCCATTTTACCTCTACCACCATCTGCTTTTAATGCTGCATCTCTTTCAGCTAACAGGTCTTGTTTATCTCCAGAACTAAACTGTTTCATCGATGCAAAATATTCATACATCTTACTGATCGATTCTTTATCTCTTTTTTGCTGTACCGGTATATCAGGTTCCATACCACCTTCTAAAGCAGCTTCATATGTTTTATCTAGATTCTTGCCTAACATAATTTTCTTTTTATTGGCTTCTAAGTACTGTAAGAATTTTTTGTAACCTGTATCTTTTCTTCTGATCCCATCAAATATTGCATTAGATACTTCCTTAACTCTCATTGCTTCCATGCAGAAAGGTTCACCAACTAACTTAACTTGATAGGCTGATACTTCGGCCGGAGTTGGTGCTGTGACTTTTGGATCAGTAGTTGCTCCACTTGTCTTAATACCGTATGGGTCAGTACCTGCCTGTAGTTGCTTTCCAATTATCATTAATGAAGAAGCCTTGAATACAGCAACTGCATTAAGATCAAAACCTCCTGGTTCTAGACTAGCTGCTTTATACATTAACATAAATTGCTTAAATATATTTTTATTGGAAAATAATGCATCAATATTACCTCCTTCAGGAGCGCCAGGAGGTGGATTATCCCAATTAATTGAGTAATAGGCCAATCTATAAAGATCTGGAGCCCGAACTATTGGATATCCTGGTGGGCCACCTTCTGGCGGAACGGTGGCTGTAGTTGTTGTATCATAATAGACAGATGGAGTTACTGTTGATATAGAAGAACCAAAGTGGACAAAAACATAACCTATAGAATCTGTCATTGATTCGAATTCTGCATCTAAACCAACATTTTTCATTGTCTTTTTTTCTGTAAGCAAATAACTGTTAATTAACTTTCTAAGACGATTTTCTTCCAGGGCTTCTAAAGCAGCTGCTTCCGATGCTTTAAGATAAGGGGTAGTCTCATTATTAAATTCATCTTTGAAAGCTTTGCCATGGATGCTTGGCCTGTATCTTAAATTCGCTATAGCTGTAGGGCCGTCCATTTTTCTCTCAAGTATACCCCTTATGGTTTTTCGTAAATTCTGTTGAGCTTTTTTTACAATTTGTTTTTTATCGGTAAATACTCTAACATCCCCCATATCTTTACAATGATCCCAAGGAATGGAATAATGTGCTGCAGCATCCACTATACCATCATCACCACCCGGAAATATTGTACCATCTCCTACTTTATCTTTCACGGTATCAATTTGAAATCCACTAGTGAAGTAACTTCTAATCCTATGATCTTCACCAACTGCAAACATACCCTTTACTTCATCATCACCATCACCACCGGCATAACCAGTATAAGCTTCAGCAGATATTGTTGCAAAAAACATTCTTGTCATTGGCAAGTTTTCTTGATCAGTATCTTTTGATATTAAATCATGTAATAAGTGTACATATGCTAAAGCTTCTTCATCATCAAAATATTGTAGTAGATCACTTCTTAACTGATAGTAGTTATCAATGTACTTCTTATACTGAGACTGGAATAATGCATATTCATCGCTATATAGTTCTGTTGTTTCCGTATTAAAATTGTCTTGATTAGATATGTCAAATTCAGGGTACCCAGTAGCAGAATTAAAGTTTACTGACGATCCTTCTTCGATTTGAAAGTCTCTATCAACCATAAACTTTAACCAGTAATAGGGAAAGTTATTGTTAAGTTGTACAGGATTACCAGAGCTCCATGTAGCATTGGCTTGAGTAACGGGATTATATCTCACTTGATTATCACTAGCTGTGCTACCACCAATAGCATAAGTCTGTATTGTAACTTCAACATTAGGATCAGAATTGCTAAATATATCTTTAGTAGTTATTGTTTTAGTATAATATTGATTAATACGCTCTTCAATATTCTCACCAAATATTTCTTTAGCTCCTTTTTGAGATGCTTCAGTTTTATTAATCAATTCCATAATTTTTGCTACAATCTGATCTTGGAATGCTTTCTCCTGCTGAACTCTAGCAGTAGCATCGGCTGGTAATCTAGGGATATCTAATTTATTGGCAAGTTTTTTAAGATCATCCTCATCGTTCAAGCCGACAGGCACGCTGTCATCTGCAGGACTACTTATAAAGGTAACGCTGGCACCTCCGGAAGGCCTTCTTCCTCCAGTCACACCTATACCAGGACTAGTTCCACCTCCGCCTCCTGAACCTCCTGAGCCACCACTAGAAACAGCTGCACGTTTGTAAGCCGTTGAGCCTTGCAATAAGCCTTCTTTTAACATTAGTTTTTTCTTAATTAAGAATCTTAATTCTTTTTCACTTAACATTTTTACTCCTCATCCTCATCGTCTCCAAGTCCTATGTTTGTAAGCCGTTGAGCCTTGCAATAAGCCTTCTTTTAACATTAGTTTTTTCTTAATTAAGAATCTTAATTCTTTTTCACTTAACATTTTTACTCCTCATCCTCATCGTCTCCAAGTCCTATCATTGAAGTAATGTTATCTAAGCTAAATTCTAGTTCTGAAAATTCATCACAAAGAAATTGAACAACCTCTTGACGCGTTTCTTGAGGAAACAATACGTCAAATATTTTTTCTCTAACTATTGAACTTATTGCTTTTGTAAGATTTCCAATATCACCAAATTTTTCACCAAAGCCAGATACTAGCTCGCTAACCGGTCCTTCTGTAGGTATACCGAATCCACCTCCCTGTTGCAACCTATCCATAACAGCATCAATCACATATTCAACAAAACTCTCAGAAACAACATCAACTAAAGACTTCATAAAAGCTTCACATTGTCCATCTTCCCAACCTGATGCATATCCTTTTATTTGATCAAAAGTTAAATTTTCTATAAAGTTAGCAATTACTCTACCAAGCGGAGTACTACGTTTAATCCCCATGTAATCCAAAATTTGTTCAGTAAAGTTTTGAATAAGTCCGGAATATATTGATGATCCTGCAAAATCAAATATTCTACTTCCTAGGCTTTTATCAGCAAAACTATCTTCACTTAAGATTCTATTTGCCTCTAATAATGCATATTCTTTTTGTATACCTGTTTGTTCTTGAATTAGACTTACTAGATCACTTTTAAATATGTAACTTTTCGTACTCATATAGACCTCTACTATTTATTATTATTCAGATATAAGTATTTGGTTTGTGTGTTACTTTCTTCCACAATTTCACATTCTACATCTATAATGACATTATTTCTATTATTGTCTTTTTTATTTTCTGCATATTTGTTAATTTGTTTAATTTGATTTGCCATTTTGTTAATAAATTTTTGTTGATTTAAACTATTTTGGCGTCTATCAATTTGATTATCAGCAAATCTTATCCAACCATTAAGAATTATTACACTACTAATAATGATTATAGACAAAAAACCAAAGATTACTAAAACGACATTCACATACACTCTATGTTATTGCATTATTGCATATTAGTAACTATGCTATTTAATTAAATTTATCTTTTTTAACTTTTTTATGCACGTGCAAATTTAAATTTAACATATTATAATATTATTAAAGGAGCAAATAATGAATATACTTTTTCTAATCGCAAATGCACTAGCATATACAAAATCAGATTTTCATCATATAGGCTATTGGGAATCACCACCAGATATTATTATATGCGAAGATGCAAAAGTTGATATCACTATAATTAAATCGTCAATAGAATTCTGGAAAAAAATAGGTTATAATTTAAATAGTGATCCTAAGAAAAAACAATGCGGTAACAATATTCATACACCCGGCGAAATAAGAATAACAGGACAGCGAAATTTAGATACAGTCAGATATTATGCTATGACTGATAGAAACTATTATGAAAAAAATTCAAACTCTTTCATGCTATCAGCAAATATAAAAATAGGTAATGACAGTGATAATAATCTAGAATTACTAATACATGAACTAGGACATGCTATAGGGATTGATCATGAAACACACGATAAGAGCCACATTATGCATCATCGTGTAATAGAATTACAAACTAGATACAAATAATTAAAGTTTAAGAGAATGTACATCTATGTACATTTAAACGTTTCTAATATAGTTTTACGTATTAGCTTTTAAAGTAAGCTCTTAGTTAACCTTGTCCCACTATTATATGCTTTTATTTAGGAGGTATTGTACTCTCACCATGTACCATCTTAACCAAGTTTCTAACACGTTGTTCTTGTTCCATTTGCTTAAGAAGATCAGTCATAATCTTAATGTGATCTGCCATGATCTCTATTTTTATAAATAGGAGAATGAGCTTAAAAGTTCAAAAAAAAAGAGAGACCGAAGTCTCTCTAATTAATACTAACTAGTCAAAGTCAACTCTACTCTGTCAATGTTGATCCATTACCATCAGCAAGATGTTGATTTAGAAATCTTTGAAAAGCTCTAGCTTCTTTAACAGTCATTGTCATTTGGGTTGTTCCACCACTATAAAAGCCTCCCCCAGTATTTGTTCCAATTGTCACAATATTTGCACCTGCTTTATGACTAGTGCTATTACGGCTAATTTGGAAGTTGAAACGCTTAGTTGACTTTGATTTTGTATATGACATGTATTATTCTCCTTTTGTATACATAATTTATTGGCGTATTGCCAATATGTTATAATTGTACATGGTTAAGGATAAGTTTACAAAATAATATTAGTTATTTTCTAATATATCTCTTATTTCATTTTCATCAGCCGGGTGGTAACCCATTGATATGACTTCATTGTTAAAAACGTGCACAGCATCTACTAACGCTGCCATTATCTTATCTATGATATCCGGATTATTGATATCAATTCCTGGTTTAGTCCAAGGTTTTTTAATTGTTGAACCTCCAATGTAAATTGAGCCATCATCATAAACTTCCATTCTTTTTTGATCTCTAGAAAATTTTCTCTCTGCACATAACTCCGGATCTACGTCCATAAAAAGTTTGTGTTTTGCATTAAAAAATAGATAAGGATCAGGAACACCTTTTGTTGTATTATGGTGTATACCAAAGAAGACGATAGGTTTGCCCGCATTAGCGATAAAATCCTCAGCTACTTTTTGTGTCATTTCTTTCCATGCTTGACCCTTTTCCTCAGTCCAACCTTTTTGTCCCCAGCCATGATCCCAACCTAATTCATCTGTTGCCATCTCACCAAACTCATCCAAATCAAAAAATATGTATTGTGGGTAGTCTGTCATTAATTGACCCATCAAAGTTGTCTTGCCGCAGCCTGTATTTCCTGTGACATGCATGAAAACAGAAGGCCTTTTAATTACCTCCTTTATAACAACTCGTATAATATCCCTAAGTTGACTCTCAGTTAACCTCATTAATTCATCCTATGATTATTTTTTTAGTGCAATTCAGCGTACTGTTGAATCTTTGCCAGTGCTTTTTGAAGTTTTACCTTCTACACCATTCGTAATAAATCTTTTCATTGAGTCATAAAAATATTTTTCGCCGCCACCTTTGTATTCATAAGCATCATCAAGAGATTCTTCAACGTTCATATTACCATTTTCAATATACCATCTTGCAACTGTTGCACCTGTTCTATCAGCGCCATGTGTACAATGAATTAGAGTGTTACCTGCATCTAGCATAGACTTAATCTCATTCCATTTGTCTTGATTCATGTTTAACGTTTGTATTTTTTTATCATTAATAGATACTTCACCTACACCAGTATAAGCTTCTAGGGTATTCATATCAGCTTTTTGTGCTGCTTTGATAGTTCCAGGGTTGTGATCTGCATTTAGCGTTATAACATTTGTTATACCGTAATCTTTGTTAAGTTGATCAAAAAAATCTTTTGTAACAGACATTTTTCTGCTGTCTATGCCGGCTCTATAGTTGTTATTATTGTCTTTTAATTTGTGAAAGTTAATACCTCTTGCTTTGTATAAGCCTTCCAAACCTTTCCAACTTTTATTTATATTTTTACTTTTAATTGGAGCTATTTGTGTTTTTTGATTGTTTGACCAATCAGCTGCATCCAATTTGTCAACAGTACTTTTATACTTACTGTTGCTTAAGTCAAAAACTTTATCATTACTAGTATTTTTAGTATACCACTTATTGTTTTCTTTATAATAGACATACTTTCCAGATTCGCCTGGGTAGTGTTTTGGATCATTTTTTGTGGGTATTTTTTTTGTAGTATTTTCATATAATAAATTTCTTATAATGTAGTTAAGTTGAATTCTTTTTATCTTCATAGTAATCCTTATATGCTGTTATTTTATTATTTATACATAATTAGGAACACAAGAAAGAAAAAACACAGAAAAAAGAAAACCGGCACATGGCCGGCGCGACTTTTACTCCACGAACGCCGAGTAGGACCTAGTCCTCCTCAGCTCTCACTACACGATTGAATAAAAACTATAATAATTAGTAAATTCTTATACTGGCCCGTTATAATAACTATATTACAAAGGAGACTACATGCTAAAGAAATTCATAGCATTATGTACATTAATATGCACACTCACAACTATAACACCCGCTGTATCACATGCAAAAAATGATGAGGTATATGACCTGGCCGGAGAAGAATGGACAACAAGAAAGGGAATGCGATTTGGCTACACTTACGCAAATAAAGCAGACACAAGCGACAGACTAGAAAGCCCACATATGGTTTCACTAGGATTCGAGATGCAACAGACAATGCACGGAGGGGACTGGCTAGATATCCTCTATATACAAAACATCATGGTCTCTGGTATCGACCAAAGTGTTCTCGCGCCTAGTGCCAATGCATTGGTAGGATTCGAGATCAACGAGGCTCTACAAATAGGCGTGGGCGTTAACGGGACTATATATGACCCATCTAATCAGGAACATTACTTTCACTTAGTAACAGCTGTAGGATGGACACAACAAGCCGGCAAGTTTAGTGTGCCGATCCATGTGGCTTACATACCTGATGTGAAGGACTATTATCGATTTGCAGTGACGACGGGTGTGAACTGGTAAAGTTCTTAGAAAAGATCTCGCTGGTGACCGAGATGGGTACCCGCAGTTTGCCCCATCAAAGAACCTATTTCTTTATTCCAATCTCGCTTAGCTTTGTCAGAATTTTCTATGATATAAGGTAGTAATAATAGAAAATCACTTTCGTTAAAGCGCATAGATACGTTATGTGCCATCAAACTGGTATCTGAGTGTTCCTCTGTGTCTGATCCAAATGTTCTACGTTTATATCTAGATCCTCTTTCTTTAGGCGTTAAAATTTTAATATCATAGGAAGTAAAATACGCATTGATCCCACTCATGAGCTTTTGTACCATTGGTATGATAACAGCTTCATCTGACCTATTCTGATAATGGATAACAATATGATCAGCGTGTTCAAGTGCTGAACCTAAATTAGAATTACGTATTTTAAATGAGACGCGGCCCAAAAAAATATTCGGATCCTTATCCATTAATGTCATAAATCCATTAGCTAAGCTAGATACTGTCATTATAAAAGCTTCATTAATAATTTCTCTATACTTAACATCACTGATTCTCCCTTCGTTAACACCAAATGATAAGTAAACTTTATCAGCGACTGTTGTTCCGGAAGCTTTAGTGTTTTTATTGACAGTTATTTGATACCAAGATCCTACGTTTCTACTCGAGTCAATACGCATATTATTGTTTTTGGAAACAATTGTTGACATAATACCGGCAATTTTATCGATTGAATTTTTAGAGGCAAACGGGCCGTCATTTTTTATATCTTCTAAGACTGCCTTAGATAATTTTTCTGAAAAAGTCCCTGTACCTCTACCTCGATGATACGAAGCATAATAACCATAAACTTCATCTGATATTTTTTTGCGATATTTCTCTAATGCAGCTACATCAATACTCTTTCCGGCATTAAAATCACTAGTCATCATTTGCCATAATCCAGGTAGAAGTAATTCATCTTTTTGAGCGCGCCCACTATGAATCCAAGATTCTCTTATCGATTCTTGTATTAGGCGTCGTAATTGTTTGCTAGTTATTTTCATAATTTACTTATCCAGTGGATTCGGATCGTCTATGTGATATTTTTCATCGTGAATAATACCACGTCTAAGCATGGTTAATTTTGATTCATTAAATTCAAATCTACTTTTTATTTCACTATGCTTTTCTTGCCAGTTTCCACGATATGCACTACCTTGTTGATCCAATTGGATCATTTCTGTTGATATATCTAGATATTTTTGCATTAACTCTTTTTCTATTTGTTTAACAGCATATCTAAGCATATTTGTCGGCCGGCCTCCTATCATGAATTGAAATCTAGAGCCGAGAGCATTAAGTAGATTTCTATGTGCTTGTACAAGTGATGCTCTATCATCTGCATTTACGTAGTCATCTTTTAACTTCTCAATTTGAGGTGTGGTTTTTCCGCCTTTTTTCATATACTCTTGATGTTCTCGCTCTTCCTTTTCTTCATGAGACTCGGGCTTATCTACATCATCTTCATCCCTACTAGCAAAGACATCTCTTGTTAAAAAATCTTTAACACCGTCAAATAATCCTTCATTTAAGTATGATTTTTCACTCACAACTGATTCAATAATAGTTCTTAGTTGTTTTCTATTTAGTTTCATAATAGCTCCTTTTAGATAAATAGGAAAAAGTTTGCAAAAGTTCAAGATAAATTTAAATCGAATAGTGCTCGTTCCATAACTGATCAACGTCTGGGATTAATCCATCAAAAGCTTCTTCTTGATCATATCGATCTAGTAGATCTTTTGCTTCTTCATAAAGGTCAGCCATTAAATAAATATTAGCAGCTTTAATAATAGGCTCTGACATTAACTCAACGTTCAATTCATGATAATCGCCTTTGTATTCCATATCATACCGATCATCATCGATACTGATGTAACCAATACCCTTTAAACCATCAATTATCTCAACTTCTTGACTGTCACTATAGTTAACCTCCGATTCCCAAAATTGATATGGATCATTATTTCGTTTACCTAACTCTAGCGCTTTGTCAATATAGTCTATATAATATAGGGTACTTTCTGCTAAAGCCTCACAAATACTGGCTAGCCTAGGATCATTATCTTTTATGACGGGAATAATTGCCAACACCTTTTCATGATGCTCTGGCGATCTTGCCATGTATTGTGACTTATCAACAAAATACTCATATATGTCTGGGTGATCATCCATTACTTGCTCACCTAGAAACCAAGCAGTTTCAAATTCATCATTGTCCATAAGAATCTTAAGCTTATCTAGATAAGATGATTTGTTTGCATTAATCACAGACTCGACTAGCATTCTTAATTGACGTCTTGTTATTTTCATAATGTCTCCTTTTAGATAAGTAGGAAAAGTTTTCAAAAAGTTCCGGAGAAATTTTTGTGAAAAATGGGGATATCCACAGTTCTTGGTCCCAGAAAAAGTTATAACTTATGTGCGTCAGCGTCCACTATACGATAATCACCTGCGTCTAATTCTAAATCCAATGTCTCGCCAGGTTTAGGTGGCTTAAATTTGCTTTCGTATGAAATTTTGCGCCCATCTTCAGAATACCCAATAACCTTTAATTTACGAGGTGTACCCTGATGAAATTTTAATGAAAGACTGGCTTTGCCAGATTTTTTTACTGTAAATGCAGTACCTTTTTTTGATGATTTATGAACTGTTAACTCATGTTTCTCAGACTCGGTTAGAAGCCTGATTTCTTTGAGTATCATACGTCGCAATTGATATTTACTTAACTTCATATTATCTCCTACTAATAATGACTTAGATATAAGTAGGTAAAGTTTCCAAATTTTCTGCAGAAATATTTCCTTTAAGTTTAAGAACAGAAAATCTATAGATTAGGGCAAATTTTTATGTGCTCTCTTGAGTTTCTTTATGAGACTATTTAACTCCCTTATATAGTCTTCGCTTTTTGCACCTTTCGGGTCATCAACTAACAGGGCAGTAATTCCTATTATCATCTGACTCGTATTGTAAAAACCATCCTCAGAATCAAATCCTGTGTCTTTCATAAAACCGTCTATCTCATATAGTGCTGGCGTCACCTTTTCATAAACGTCTATACTTTTTTGATAGTTCGCTGCTGTAGGCCCGTCATCTTCTAATAGATAGTTATTTACCTCTGATATGATTAGTTCTCTTAGGCTCTTTTTTGTTAATCTCATTTTTGTCTCCAGTTAATGATTTAAATATAAATAGGAAAAGTTTTCCAAAAGTTCCCGAAGAAATTTTTGTACAAAAATGGAATATCCACTGTTCTTGATCCCAGAAAAAGACTTTTTTGTTGTTATAAACGGGAATATTCGCAAAGTATACGCTATGAGTAGAGAGCAGTAGGTAAAAGTTTTTTAAAATTTCAGGAGTAGTAAATGCCCTAAACCCCGCGCAGGGCTAGCTCGCGCCCGCCCATGGGCTGGCGGCCCGGTAGCGCCCCCTAGGGCCCTCTAAAGGGGCCCTCTTGAGGCCTTTTTTGGTGGCGCCCTCCAGCGGTTTGCACGTGAGATTTGAAGCGCGCGCTGTGGCGCTCTTTTTTGCACGCGAGACGTAGCGGGCGCTCCAGCCCTCAATATATCTCGCGGACTCGTGCAAAAGACACACCCACCTGTTATAATATAAACATAAGGCAGGATTGGATCATTATCTACCGGCTGGCTCCCAAAAAGCTTAAGTTCTCTAAACCACCCCATTCATGCAAGTTCTCACCGGACCTGTTATAATATAATTACATACCAACTAAAAGGAGTCTTTATGACTAACCCAACCCAAACCCCTATCTCTGAGCTTACTCTTGCTCAGGTCATCTCTCTCACTCAAGCTGGACTTATTGGTCTCAAAGATGGTTCTCCCGTCTATACCTCAAAAGCTGATAAAGCTGCCAAAGCAGGTGCAACCAAGGCCCGACGTCAGGGTGTTCTTTCAGAAGTTACCGAGTTCTTTGCCTCCCCTGTCGGCCAATCTACCAAGTTCTTCTCTATTAAGCCCACATCCGGTATGTTTGCTGCTTGTGCTCGTGCAATCAATGCCAATGTTGAAGCTAGTCGTGAGGATATTCTTTGGAGTCTTAAGCAACTTGAAAAACAAGGTCTTGCACGACAAGTTGGTATCAAAGCAAAAGTTATCTCAGACGATCAGCGTGGTTCTTATAAAATTCCAGTTGTAGTTCCAGTAGCTGAGGTCAATAACTTCCAACGTAGATGGGTTCATACTATCGAAGCTGCACCAGCTGAAGATGCTCCAGCTCAAGATGACTCAGCTGAATAAGCTGGGTTATTTCCTCCCCAAAAGACGTCTCACGTGGACGTCTTATTTTTTTGTCTCTTGCACGAGACGATTCGTCAATCTCGCTCCCGGCCAAGCGTAGTCTTTGAGTCCGAGCTTCAGATACTTCCCGTCTTCTCGCAACACCTCATACAGCTCTTCCACCTTGCCGGACGTCTCGTCTAAGTATGCTGACAGTGGGTAGTGTTGTTCCCGCGGAGGCCGGTTGCTTTTGTACGTCCTAAGCACCAGCACGAGATACTTATGATACTCATCTCCCCAGCCGGTTTTTTGTGTGCTTTCCACCTGTACCAGATCACCCGGTTTAAACTTCATCTTGATATCCGCTTGAGATGCGTTGTACTAGACGGTACCGTGATCTCATTGAATATGATTGCCGGCACGTCTTCTTAGTTGATATATCAAACATAGCGTAATGATTATCGTCGACGGCTAAGACGAGCACTAGTTCAGGCACACTAGGTACCCCTATTATGCCGTTACTTTGTTTGATGCTAAGGTATCTTCTTTCCACGAGATCCCCCGTCTGCAGTTTATCGCTTTCCATCTTGTCCTCCTCCGCTTACTCTCTGTAAAAGCCACTCGGGTCTGAGATGCATTTTGGCGGTTTCACCTTTGTTATATAGAACGAGATATCTCCACTTGTGATCTGTGTTGCCCCGCCAAAGTTGATATACATGTGGCTCAAGCACGAGCACGAGACGGGTGAAGCCATTTCGCAATTGACAGAGTACAAGATCCCCTGCACGAAGTGGAGCTGCCTCTATAGATTTTACGTCCATCCCATAAGCACCATGAGTAGACCGCTAAAGAATAACCCACTAGGAAATGCCCAAGCTAACAACAGCTTGTCGTCTCTATATGATATAGCACTTGATGCTGCTATGTTAGTAATTGCAACAGCTGCTAAAGAAGCACAGATGATAGCAGAGAATCCCGTAAGCAAAATAAGGATATTATATAAGGCGTGTAATACTTCGTCCATTGTTTATCCTTCTGCTTCGATTGGCCAATATGAAACGACTTCATAGTCGAGTGATTCTAAAAATGCAACAGTCCCTTTGATCTCGTCAAAAGGTACGATCATATAATTGTCTGCACCTGCGGGGTTGGTATAATATATGCGGTGTAACATGTTATTCTCCTTTGGTTGAATACAATATAATTATAACATTCTTCTATAAGATTTGCTGGACTATGCACTTATGTCAAAGTGTGTCTCCAATTCAGTAGCGATAATAGTCATGTTACGTTCACAGTCTCTCATATTCTTGAGTAATTGCATTAATACTTCACGTTCTCCTGGGTCTTTGACATCCATAAACTCTCTCGCATCTTCATAAGCTTCCTTTGCTGAGATGAATGCTTCAGTCTCTTGAGCGACAGCTGAAAAATATGCCTGCTTCATGCGACCAACTTCTGCTTGTTCGAGCGGTGTC